>Ga0172380_10003093_pt1 | contig 23776 bp, 21 predicted proteins | sample Leawe162metaG_FD_119747 | JGI IMG/M metagenome (GOLD analysis project Ga0172380, IMG submission 119747) | Leachate microbial communities from a municipal landfill in Southern Ontario, Canada - Leachate well 162 metaG | ecosystem: Engineered > Solid waste > Landfill > Unclassified | place...
ATGGCCGGAAAGGCTGGCAAGGTATCCGCCGAAGTTCAAATCCCTCACATCGGTTTTGCCCCCCAACATGCTCATTTTATGAATGTTCTGAAATCGCATCGCTCAGTTAACCGGACACCCGTGCGGTGGAGTATAAAATCGGCGCTGACGGCGCAGCGTCCTCCTGACAATATTCGCAGGATCAGGATGTCGGAGTTTGTTCTCCGGTGGGCTGGCGCTTCGGGCGTTGACGGCGGACCGGTTCGCGCATGAGCAGCTCCCACAACGGCCCGGAGTGGTTGCCCATCCGCTTGAGCATCCGGATGGTGCCCTCGAAAGAATCCGGCGGGTAAACGATGCGGTTGATCGCCCGGAAGGCTTCCTCCAAAGTTCCGTGAAGCCAGTCCCGCCCGACGGCGGGCGAGATGTAGTAGACCGGCGTGATGAGGTCGTGATCCGGCGCGATCACCCGCTCCCGGAGGGCGAGGTCGAGCAGGGGGGTTCCCGGGAGGATGCGGATGCCGAGGAAGACGAAGACCGGGGACTTTCTGAGCGACCGGATGTTGGCGATCCCCTCCCCCACGGTTTCGCGGGTTTCGCCCGGGCCGCCGAACATGATGTAGTGGGCGACGGAAATGCCGTGGTCGAGGAGCAGGTTGTTCGTCGCCTCCACTTCCGCCCAGGTGAAGCTTTTTCCCAGGCGTCCGAGGGTGGTGTTTGTCGAGGCGTCGGTGCCGAGCTCCGCCGCCTGGAGCCCGGTCCGTTTCATGAGGGCGACGGTCTCCGCGTCGAGGTTGCCCGGCTTGAAAAACGCGGTCCACGGGGTGTTGAGATCGCGGCGGGCCAGTTCCTCCACGACCGCCCGGTAGTGGCCCTCGTCGTCGTTGAAAACGGAGTCTGTAAAATGGAATTGCGGGGCCCCGAAATCGGAGATCAAGGCTTCGATCTCGTCCACGACATCCCCGGGGTTGCGCGGGCGCAGTCGGTGGCCTTCGAGGGAGGGATATGTGCAATAGACGCAGCGGTGGATGCATCCCCGCTTGCTCTGGATCCCGGCGAGGCTGCCGCTCTCGCGGTAGAACTCCATCAGCTCCGGCTGATACCATGCGGACCGGATCGACCCGCCGTCCATGAGTGCCTCCGACCGGATGCAGCGGGTTTCCGGGAAGCGCCCGGCTTCGGCGCTGGCGGCGAATTCGACGACGAGCCGCTCCCCCTCGCCGACGATCCCGTAGTCCGCGCCGGTCTCCTGGAGGATGCGCTCCGGGAGGATCGAGAAACCGGCACCGCCCAGCAGGATTTTCGCATCGCTCACTTCCCGGAGCGCGGCGACGAGGGCCGTGACATCGGGAATGTAGCGCTTTTCGTTGAGGAGGTTGACGTTGTCGATGTTGCGGACGGAAATGCCGATGAGGCGCGGGTTTTCCGTGGCGATGACCGCAAGCGCTTCCTGCTGGGACTGATACAGGAGGTCGAGGGTCAGCACCTCGTGACCCGCATCGCGGAGCGCGGCGGCCACCATGCTCATCCCGAGCGGATAGACCGGGTAGGGCGAGGTCGCCTTGTTTGACGAGATGAGCGCGATTTTCATACCGGGGAGGCCGGGGTTTTCCATCCCCGGTTGCGGGCGGGGCGAACCCGTTTGTAGGTGCCGTCCGCCCGCTCTTTGTCCAGCACATCGATGTAGAGTTTCGCCATGCGGAGTTCCTTGCTCTGATCGCGATAAAACTCCTCCCAGGCCCATTCGTTGAGTTCCTCGAGTTTTTCGATGCTCATCTTCGCGGGCTGGAAGACGACGTTGTCGCCGGTGTAGCGGATCCAGTCGTCGTGGAGGATGCGCCCGTCGCGCTGCATGTCCGCGCGCACCGGCGAGTGCGGGAACGGGGTCATGATCGTGAACTCGGCGAGGTCGAGGTCGATTTCCTGCAAAAAGTCGAGGAGGCGGCGGATGGAGTCCTCGTCGTGATCGTCGCAGCCGAGAATAATGGTCCCCTCGACGCCGATCCCACGCTCCTTGAGACGCCGGACACGCTTCCGCATGAAATCCGAGGTGTCGACGATTGCCTGATAAACATACCAGCACCCGGCCGCGGCGGCGAGGTCGAGGATCTCGTCGTCATCCTTGATCGGATGCGAGATCCATTTCTTTTTCAGCGGGGCGATCGCCTTGAAAAGCGCCTTTTCCCACTCGTTGTCCTGGGCGAGCGAGTTGTCCACGAAGAAGAGGCGGTTGTTGTCGATCTTCGAGATTTCCTCCGCGACGGAGTCCACGTCGCGGAACCGGAACCGGCGGCCGCCGAGGAACTGGGCGCAGCACGGGAAGCAGTTGAAGCGGCAACCGCGCGAAGCGTGGATCAGATCGACCATCTGCACCCCGCGGAAATTGTAGCGCGGGCGGTCGAGGATCTCGCGGCGGGCGGGGCCGATTTTGTCCATGCCCGGGTGGTCGTGAAAATGGTCGTAGAGCGGCTTGAGGCGTCCGGCCCGGAAGTCGTCGAGAACTTCCCCGAACCGGCCCTCCACTTCGCCGAGGTAAACGGCATCGGCATGTTCCATCGTCTCCTCGTGGTGGAGCATCGTGCCGATGCCCCCGAAAATCACCGGGACCCCGAGCGCGCGGTATTGGTCGGCGATCTCCCACGCGCGCGGCATCTGGCAGGTGAGCATGGCGGAAATGGCGACCAGATCGGTGTCGGCGGCGATCTCCAGCGGCTGGACGTGTTCGTCCACGAACGTGATCCCGACATCGCGGGGGACGGCGGCCGCGAAGCAGATGGGGCCGTGCGGTGGGAGGTGAAACTCGGGTTGATGGCGCAGCCTCGGCCATTTTGGGTAGATGAGTTTCATGTTCATTGGCCTGGGTCCTCCATGCGGGTTGCAAGTTTCGGGATGAGTTGCGAAAGGCGGGGGCTGGCGGTGGCCAGCGCGGCGAGAGAAGAGAGAAGCGGGGCGGTCTCCGCAGTCACAAAGGCGGCCACGGCGGACCCGGCTTCGGCCTGGACGACCAGCATGGCGGGCGCGTCCCCGCTTCCGATGAGCGCGGAGGCGCTTTCGAGGGCGTCCGCCAGCGGAGCCGCTGAGCCGATCAGTCCGAAGAGCGGGCCCCGAAAACCGAAGTGGATTGCGGCCTCTCCCAGCGGGGCGCTCGGAAGCGTGTAAACGAAGAGGTTTCCGCGCGCGAGGAGGCGTCCGGATTCGACGTAGTCTTTGAAGTAGGCGGCGTTGGCCTCGAGCGAACCCCCGAACCCCGCGCCGAGGATGCCGGTCTCGCAGTGGGTGTCCCGCGAAGGGTCCACGCCCGCGTCCCGCAAGGCGAGTTCGCAGGCGTAACAGGTCATCCGGGAAACCGGATCGAAGCGTCCGAAACGTTCGATCTTGCGCCGGAACAGGGCGTCCGAGGAAGCGGCGATCCCCGGGTGGGAGAGATCGGCACGTGGGTGCGTTTCGCCGAGGCGCACAAGACCGCAGGAGGCACCGGTCACCCACCCGACACCGGCGTGAAGACGGGGCGGCGCGGCAGGGGCCGGACGGCGGGCGATGGAAGGGGCCAGGGTCAGGACGAGGGCGGCGTTGATGCCCCCGAAGCCGGAGTTGGTGGTAAGGGCCGCAGGCGAGTCGGCCCGAGCGAATGGGACAGGACATTCCGTGACCCACCCGGATGCGCAGCCATCGGGCTGCCGCAGCCCGATCGTGGGCGGGACGAGGCCCTCGGAAAGGGCGCGAAGGCAGACGAGAATTTCGACGAGTCCCGCCGCCCCGAGCGCATGGCCCAAGGCACCTTTCACCGAGAAGACCGGGCGGGCGGGGAAGAGGCTCCGGAAGGCCGCCATTTCCATGTCGTCGTTGTAGCCGGTGCCGGTGCCATGAGCGGAGATGAAGGTGATTTCTTCGGGTGTCACCCCGGCGCGATCCATGGCCCGGCTGATTGCCCGGGCCAGTTGGGTCCCGGTCGTATCGGGCCGCGTGACGTGCGAGGCGTCGTTGGAAGCCCCCCACCCGGCGACGCTCCCGAGCACGGTCCGGCACTCGCGGACAGCGCGGGCTTCCGGCATCAGAAGCGCGACGGCGGCAGCCTCGCCGAGGTTGAGCCCCTGGCGGTCGCGATCGAACGGGCGGGCCCCGTCGGGATCCAGCGCGTTCATGGTCGCGAACCCGGCACAGACAAACTCGGAAACCGCGTCGCACGCGACCACGAGCACGGAGCCCTCGGTCCCCGAGGAAACCAGGGAGGCCGCCTGCGCCACGGCGAGCGTCGAGGAAGCGCAGGCGGCGGACAGGATCCTTCCGCGCGGGAGCCCGCAAAGCGCGCGGAGCTTCCCGAGCAAGCGGCTGGGGTCAGAGGCCTCGAGGGCCGGTGCGCCGGGCTTCCGGAATGTTGCCGCCTCGAGAGATTCGATCTCGCCGGTCGTCGTGGCGAGAAGGATCAGGGTGTCGGCAGGAACCTGCGGGAGAAGCCGGCGCAGCATGGGTTCGAGCATCTGGAGGACGGCCGGACCGGACCGGGGATCAACATCCGGCACGAGGCCGAGAGGGGTTTTTCGGGAACCGTCGGGAAATGGGATGCGTCCGGAAGTCGCGAGCGCCGTGCGTCCCGAAAGCAGCCCCTCCCAAGTGGTGTCGAGGCCCCGCCCGTAGGCGGTCACGAGATCTCCCGCGACGATGACGGCATTCATTGGAGAGCGGTGAATTGCCCGCCTCGCCAGGCTTGCCGGGAGGACTCCACGAAGGAGGGCGGCGTGAAGAGCGGAGCCCCGCTGGCCGCACTCGTGAAGAGCTGGACGGTGTGACCCCGCGCCACGATCTGCGGGCCCGCTTTGAAAATGGTGTATTCCGTGTCGATCCGGGCGGCCTCGTTCCAGTGGAGCACGGCTTCGACCGTCACCTCGTCGTCGAGGTGGGCCGGCGCGATGTAGTCGACGTGCAACTGCACGATGGGAGCCCGGATGCCGGCTTTGTGAAAATCGAGATACCCGAGCCCGCACGCGCGGTGGAGCTCGGCGGCGGCGGTTTCAAAAAAAGCGGGAAACCGGCCATGCCAGAGGACGCCCATCGGATCGGCGTCGCTGAAGAGCACGCGGCGGGAGACCCGCATCTTGAGCGGGGCGGGATCGCCGGGACACCGCTCGAAGAAGGGCTCGCGGCCACGGGTTTTGCGGGACGGGCGGCTCATGGGGACGGCGTGGGTTCGAGGTGGACGGAAAGCTCCGCCACGCGTTGGCCGTTGCGGGTGACTTTGGCTTTTGTGGAGACGGCACCGGGTGTCCGGGCGGTCTCCGTGACCGCGAAGCGGATCGTGTCGCCGGGGTGGATCGGCGCGACGAATTTGGCTTTGGGGATCTCCGTGATTCGGAGCCGCGTTCCCCAGGCCTTTTCCAGCCCGAGCCGCAGGCTCTGCAGCAGGCAGACCCCGGGGAGGATCGGATCGTCCGGAAAGTGTCCCTGGAAGCCCGCGAACGAGGGCGGGTAGAGGAATTCCAAAGCGGCCCCCGCCGCCGTTCCGTCCGGGTTTTCCCGGGCATCAACAAGTGCCGTATGAAGTTCGTCCTCGATCATGGGGTGATTCTGATTTCCTTGAAAAAAAGTGCGATCGCGTAGTGGCGGGCGCGTTGTTTGAAACGAATGATGCGCGGGCAGGAGTTCCGGCCAACGGCGGCGTAATCCTCAAACAAAACCTGCCAGACAACGCGGCTGCCAGGAAAGAATTTGCGCGGGACGGAGAACCGCTTTTCGAGGAGAGCCCCGGTCTTGGTCTCGAAGCGGTATTCCAGCGTGCCCCCCGGGGCCGGGATGCGGAAAACCGTCGCGTTCCCCCGGGGGCGCGGAAGCGGGCGGGCGCGATCCGGCGGGACGAGGTCGAAGAACATCTGGCGCACGTCGGCGGCGGCCCCCTCCGCAATTTGAGGGTGGCGTTTCAGGAGCGTTCCGGGCATCCGGGATTTGAGGTGCCCGCCGGTTTCGCTGAGTTCGAAGACCGTGAGACCGATCTGGCTGAGGCCGACGAGCGCGAAGTGGCGCTTCGGGACATCGACGGTGATGACGCCGAGCGCCGGGAACTTGAACCAGCGGTATTGCATCACCGCGCTGCTGACAGCCGAATAGCGGGGCGGGATGGTGCCACCGGGAGCGCCCGGCTCCGCCGCCACGGAGGCCGCCTCTGCGCGGACGACAAGCCCTGAGACACCAATCACAAAAAAAATGATCGCGAGCGGTTTCATCGGTTCAGGCATTCTGGGGGACGAGCGCCTGTTTGGCTGCAAGGGGCCGACCCCAGAGAGCGAAGAGTCCCGGAACAGCCCAGACGGCGAGAATGTGCCCGACAAGCATTCCGGTGGTCAGGGTCAGCCCGATGGCGAAAAGCACCGGGTGTTTCGTGAGCAGCAGGACCCCGGCCCCGATGATCGAGGTCGTGGTGGTGAGGATGATGGTGGTGCCGCTCCCGCGCTCGATGCCGTGGGCGAGGCCGTGCGTCATGTAGATGCCGTAGTCCACGCAGAGGCCGAAGACCACGGCGGCGGCGGTGACATGGCAGAGGTTGACCGTTTGCCGGAGCATGGCCGGGACGCCCAGCGCCCAAAGCACGGCGACCGCGGCGGGAGTCAGCGCGATGAGCGCAACCCTCCAGTTCGGCGAAAGCAGCAGGGTCAACCCCAGAACGAGCGTCAGCGAAATGACGGTCACGAGGAAGAGGGTGTGCCCGATCGAGGCGGACAGCGAGTCGGTGAGCAGGCGGCGTGAAACGCAGAACGCGCCGGGGACGGTTTCCGCGAGGCGGCCCATCTCCGCAGTGAACCGGGGGGTGTCCGGAAAAAAAGCGAAGACCGTGAACCCCTCGGCGGATCGGTGGACGAACCGGTCTTTGATCATCTTGAAGAGCGCGTTGTCGGCGGGCTCGGAGAGATCGGGCGTTCGGTGGATCTGGTCGAAAAACGGTTGAAAAGCGGCGGCGGTGAACCCGTGGCGACGCCCGCTCTCCAGAAGCAGCGCCTGCACGGAGTCGATGCGTCCCGGGGTCCAGAACGCCTGCCATCGGGCGAGGTTGGCGGCGCGGTGGGACTCCGAGCGCCAGAAGGCGGAGAAGCTCAAGAGGTGGTTGCCGGGGGTTTCGGAAGCCCGGTCGTAAATTTCTTCGCTGCGGCGAAGCGCCTCCTCGTAAGTCGGGGCGGTGACGGCGAGAATCCCCTGCCCGGTCCCCCCGGCACTCCAGGTCTTCTGGAAGCGTTTTTCGGCTTCCAGCACGCCGGGCTCGGTGCCGTCGAGCCGGGTGATGTCCGTGTTAAAAACTCCCCGGGAGATCATGGCGAGCCCGAGGGCTGCGGCGAGCCCGGCGGTGAGAGCCCGCGCGCGGGCATGGGTGACCGGGGCGAATGTCGGCGAGGGCTCTGCGGCAACGCCGGGGTTCCGCGCGTGCCGGTCGCCAAAAATATGCGGCAGGAGAAAAACGGAGGCGAGGTAAGCGAGGGTGATGCTGAGGATCGCAAACGTGGCGAGCTGGCGGTAGCCTTCGATGCCGGAAAAATAGAATGCGACGAAGACCGAGAGGGTCGTCAGCATGCCGAGCCCCATCGGACGGACGATCCGGCGCACGGCCGGGGCGGGTCGTCCGCACCGGCGGGTCATCACGTAAACGTAGATGCCGTAATCGGAGGAAATGCCCACGATCACCATGCCGAACCCGATCACGATGCAGGAGATCTGGGAGTGGCAGAGCGCGGCGAGCGGCAGTGCCAGAACCGCCGCGCAGACCGGGATTCCGAGCATCGCCACGGCTCGCCAGTCGCGGAACACCCCGGCGAAAATGAGCAGGAACGCGGCGGCCCCGACCCAGCCCGTGCGCTCGATGTCGCGCCTGAGGAGGCGCCCGTTGCTCGCCGTGTGGAGGTGGGCGCAAACCGCGTCGGCGCGAACGCCTGCGGGAAGCGCGGCGCATTCCGCGTCGAGCCGGGCGACCAAGGCCTCGCTGCCTGCGGAATCGGCGAGCGAAACAGGGGTGGTGAAAACCAGCAGGAGGTGTCGGCGGTCGGGGCTGAACAAGTGCCCGGCTTCCAGTTCCACGCCATAAAGGTTGGCGGCGGAAAGGCGTTCCAGTCGGCCGAGAACGGACCGCGTGATGCCGAGCGGGTCGTGTCTGCCGAGGTTTCCGGTGAAGAGCGAAACCGGCCTGGCGAGATCCTGATACAGGGCGCGCACGCTCCGGTCGACGGCTTCCGGGGCGGTGGCGGCTTCGGCGGCGGCCAGGTCGGCAGATCCGAACAGTTGGGGGGCGAAATCGAGGAGCTGCGTCACGTTGCCCAGCATCCCCGAGGTGGCGGCACCGGTGTCCACCGGCTCGAGTTCCGGCGAGCGCAACCGTTCGGCCAGTCGGTCCGCCGCAGAAACGAACTCCTCCTGCGACAGGGCGGGATCGGTCTTTTCCAGCGAGACAACGACCTTGTCCGCGAGGTTCGCCTCGGTGAGGAACCGGATCGCGTCGCGGGATTCCCCGTCCGGGAGCATCACGTCCACCGAGTTGCTGAACGTCAGGTGCCCGAAGCTTGCGAGGGCTGCGGCGATCAGGATGGCCAGGAGGACAAAAACCGGCAGGCGGCGGGCGCGGACCGCCCGGAATTGCCGTTCGAACCAACCGGATTCACTCATGCCGGGGGTCCCATTCTTCCTTGGCGAGAGGGGGGTTGAGGGAGGGATCGGAAAATGTGATGCTCATGGTGTCGCCGCCGGTTTCCGCGACTTCGAGGCGGTCGAGAAAGCGCTCGTCCTCCCCGAAGCGCATGACGATCCGCCGGATCACCTCGCGGGATGGCGACCCCGCGCGCGGGGTGAACTCGAGGACCAGCGGGGACCCGGATGGGACAGCCACGTCGAACTCCCGGGCCAACACCAAATAGTTTCCGGAAAACCAGCTTTGGAGTTGTTTGACGGCTGCGGAGAAGACCGGGTTTCCCGCGAGCGAAAACTGCTGGATCCCTTGGGTGTCCTCGCTCCACTGGCGGAGCGTCGCCCCCTGGATCACCAGGCCGTAGCGGATCGGAGACTGGACGCGCCACGCTATTTTGTCCGGCTTTTGCAGGGTGATCCGGCCTTTGAGGACGAGCTTGCGTTCGAGGATTTCCAGGTGCTTCTCCTGGACGAAATCCACCTTGAGGGTCTGGACGGTGGAGAGTTTGGACTCGAGTTGCCGGAGACGTTCGGCGACCCGGGCTGGCACCTCCTCCGCGACCGCGAACGCGCGAAACCCGAGGCAGAGAGCGAGTGTGAGGGCGGCAGGTTTCATCTTGATGCCGGTTCGGGTCCGGCGGTTTTTTCCCAGACTTTGAGTTCGCCGGCGGCGAGGGTTTCCCCGTTCCTCGTGATGGTTCCGGAAAGCACGCTGTAGGCACCGAAAGAAGTCGTGTGCCGGATCTCGATGCGGAGGAGATCGCCGACGCGGGCTTCGCCGTGAATGGCGAAATCGCGCGCGCCGAGCAGCATGCCGCAAGGAGCGGCAGGGGTTCTCCCGTGGCACTGGAACCCGTGGTAGACGGCCACTGTCTGGGCCATCATTTCGAGGTGGGCCACATTGTCGAGCCGACCCTCGCGATCCACGAACGGCATGTCCGGGCGGACGGTTGCCTCGGCCACGGCCTCTCCGTCACCCACGGAAACCAGCCGATCGACCAGCAGCATCGGGAGTTCCTGCGGCGCGAACGCGGCGGCGGAACAAGGCAGGCGGATGATTTCGTCCAACCGGTCCTTGTTGTGCCAGCACAGGGGGTCCGACGCGAGATAATCACCGGTAAGCTGGAAGGCGGCACCGCGGCAGCCGTAGCACTCGTCGGACTGGCCGCAAACCGCGCAGGGGCCCTTGATGCGTCCCTTGAAATTGCGGAGGTCCTCGAACATGACGCTCCCGGCGAGAATGTTCCGGAGACGGTGCCCGCGGAGGTTGCCTGCCGGGATGGTGATCCCGACACACGGCATGACGTTGCCGTAGGCGTCCACGAGGCAGGAGAACTGGTTGCGAAGGCATTTGTTGCCGACCAGCGGCGGCTGGGGCTCCCAGTCGCGCCCGTATTTCTCGCGGTCCAGACGGGCGATTTCGAAGAAAAGTGCCTCGGTGTCGGCGGGCTCCGGGTAGAGCCACTGGTTCCGGCTGCTCCGCCCCTGCGGCGTGATCATCTCGAAATAGGGATCAATGTCCCGGTCGCGGAGCCAGCACCAGAGATCCTTGAGTTCCCCGATGTTCTGGCGGCAGATGATCGTGCTGGCAGCGATCCGTTTGTCCCCGGACGGATACCCGGCGGCGAGGAGGTTGCCGAGGGCGGAGTGGATGCAATCGTAGGCCCATTTGCGCCCGGTGAGCCGGGTCTGGACCACTTGGTCGAAGCTGTTCAGCTTGACGACGACCTTCACGCCGTGCCCGAAGAAAAAGCCGGCCATCTCCGGCGTGACATTCGTGCCGTTCGTGAAGATCTCGGTCTCCATCCCCTTGTCGGCGAGATGGCGCACCACGTCCCGCAACCCGGGATACAGCATCGGCTCGCCGCCGAGCAGGATGATCCGCCGGGCACCAAGGTCGTGGGCCTGATCGACGGCGTCGCGGATTTCGTCCGGCGACAGCTCGTCGGGTGCCGTCGCGGGATCGACAACGTAGCAGTAGGGGCAGCGAAAATTGCACGCGCGCCCCAGCTCGATTTCCATCGAGAGGAGACTCCGGCTGCGGACTGCCTCCTCCACTTGCTCGCGGGAAAACCCGAATCCGTCCAAGCGGGCCGAGCAGCTCACAGGCGTTCCCTCCGGTCGATGAAGCGGTTGGCCTTGCGGGATCCCTGGCCGAAAACTTCGCGGGCGATTTCGGCTTCGGGCTCGATGACGACGGTCGTTTTGACTCGCAGCCGACCCTGCAAATGTTCCGCGATGGATTCCCTCGAACAGGCGTGACCGGAGGAAACGGCGGCATGCACGGTCAGGTGGTCGGAGAGGCGGTCCTCGCTCGTGGCGACGACGTAGTAATCGGAGATCCCCGGCGCGTTGTCCAACGCGGCAAGAATCGAAAGCGGGTAAACCGTGGTCCCCTTGGTTTTGATCATCTGGGACCGGCGTCCGAGGATCGGACCCAGGCGTGGAGTGATCCGCCCGCACGGGCAAGGCTCCTCGATGAGGAAGCTGATGTCGCCGGTTTTGAACCGCACGAGCGGCATTGCTTCGCACTGGAGGGGAGTGAGGACGACCTCTCCGCGTTCCCCGCCGGGGAGGCGGTTGCCGGCGGCATCGACGATCTCCACAATCGCGAGTTCCGGGTTCAGGTGCCCGCCCCGCCGTGCCGGGCATTCGCAAAACGTGCTGACCGTCTCCGAGGAGGCGTAGGTGGAAAAGGCCGGGGCATCCCAGAGGGTTTCCAAATCCACGGCGAGTTGGAGCGGGGAAAGGTCGGCATCCCGGAGCGGCTCGCCGATGCAAACCAGACTGCGGACGGAACTCGCGGCGGGATCGGTCCCGCTTTCGGCGAGAAACCGTCCGAGTTTGCGGAGAAACGTGGGCACGCCCACCAGGATGGTCGGGTTGAGGCGGCGGATGAGATCGCACTGGCTGGCGAGAGGGCTCGCGCCGCTGCGGATGACGGCGGCCCCGAGTTTGCGGAGGCCCGTCTGGTAGGCGAGCCCGGCGACGAAACACCGGTCCATGGTGCAGGTGAGCAGGGCGGTGTCCTTGTCGGTGACCCCGCATGCGGCAAACGAAATGGCTTCGTTATAGGCAAGGCGCCGGAGATCGTGCTCGGAATACATCACGGCGCTCGGCGTGCCGGTGGTGCCCGAAGAAAGGACGATGTCCACGATTTTGTCGCTGGAGACCGCGAGGAAATCCCCGCTGCGCCCGGAAAAAACCTCTTTGTCGGTGAACGGGAGGTCCGCGAGAGATTCCAACGTGGCTTTTCCGGCGTCGATTCCGGCGAGGAGGCCGCTGTAGTGGGGGGAGGATCGCCGACAATACGCCAGGTGTTCCCGGAGCAGCCGCTGCCGGGTCGCGGCGATTTCCTCCGCAGAACTCCAGGTGCCCGGGAACGTGTTCAGGCGCACGGAACACCTCCTTCCACAAGGGCAAGTTCGGCGGCGATCACCCCCCACACCTTGTGTTTCAACTGGTGGGCGGTGAGGTGCTCGAATTCGGCGGGCACCAGCGCGGGCAGCGCGCGGACGTGGATGGTGCCGGGCCGGAGAAGGAAATGGCCGCGCGGCAGGATGCGGTAAAACCCCGCGATGCAGAACGGCACGACCGGAACCCGCGCCTCGAGCGCCAGACGAAAAAGCGTGGCGTGAAACGGGCCGATCTCGCCGGTGCGGGTCCGGGTCCCTTCCGCGAAACAAAACAGGGCGACGCCTTGGGAGAGGACCCGCGCGGCCTTTTCGAGAAATGCCCGGGGGCCTGACGCTTCCGCGTCGAGGTAGCCGGCCAGCCTGGCAAAAGCCCCAAGGACCGGGATGCCGAACGGCCAGCGGTTCGAGACGAAGACAAACTCGTGCGGCAAAAGCGCCAGCAAATATGGGTCGCCGATCGATTGGTGGTTGGAGATGAACAGGCACGGCTGGCCGGGGGCGATGCCCGAGCGGTTTTCCACATGCACCCGGACCCATGGCCAGGCCAGACGGACGCTGACGGCCCCGTAGATGCGGATGAGCCATCGGGTGATGCGCAGGGCGGAACGGTGCGAAAGGGACAACAAGGCGGTCGGCGTTCCGAGCAGGACGGCGGCCGGGATATACGCCAGCGAGAACAGCAGGTAGCCGCCGTAGAAAGTCGCGCTTGGGAGGAGCCGCATCATCGCAAAACAAACCTACGGTTGCGGCGCGGGCCCATCCCCGGCCTGCGATTTCTCGATTTCGGCGAACACGAAATCCTGGAGGTTGCCGAGGGTGCGGATGGCGCGGGCCTCCTCGCTGTCGCGGAGCTGGATCCCGAACTCCTTTTGCAGCGCGGCGATCATCTCCACGACATCGATGCTGTCGAGACCGAGGTCCTGGAAGAGGTGGGCGTCCGGAAGAAGCCGGTCCGGGGCGACTTCGAACTCCGTTTCGAAAATCGTTGCGATGCGCGAGTTGACTTGCTGTTTGTCCATGTGTTTTCGAAGGAATATCAGATGATGTTTCGGCAGACGAGCGCGGCGTTGATGCCGCCAAAAGCGAAGCTGTTTTTTATGAAGGTGCCGATGGGCCGGGAAATGGGGGAAGTCACGTGCCGGAGGCCCTCGCACTCCGCGGCGGGATTGCGGAGATGAAGCGTCGGGTAAAGGACACTGTCACGCATCATCAGGAGCGTGGCGATCAGTTCGATCGGGCCGGAAGCGCCAAGCGTGTGTCCGATGTGGCCCTTGAGGCTGCTCACCGGGACGCGGTCCCCGAAAATTTCCCGGAGGGCGGCGGCTTCCTCGGCATCTCCCTGCAGGGTTCCCGCCGCGTGGGCGTTGACGTAGTCGATTTCTTCCGGCGCGGCACCCGCGCTGTCGAGCGCCTCCTGCAAACACCGGATGAGGGCCGCCCTGCTGGACTGGCTGATGTGCTCGCCGCTCGCGCAGGTGTGGTAGCCGGAAACCTCGGCATACATCTTCGCCCCGCGGGCGAGGGCATGGTCGAAGTCTTCGAGCAGGAGGATGCCCGCCCCTTCACCACAGACGATCCCGTCGCGGTCGCGGTCGAACGGGCGGGGGGTCTCGGAGGGGGCGTCGTTGAAACGGGAGGAGGCGGCGAAAAGCACGTCGAACGAACCGGTCACCGACGGGTGCAACTCTTCCGCGCCGCCACAAAGGACCGCGTCCTGCCTGCCCAAGCGGATCAGGTCGCAGGCCGCCCCCACCGCCTGGAGCCCGGAAGCGCAAGCGGAGTTTGTGGCGAGCACCGTGCCGGTGATGCCGAGACACTGGGCGACGTTCATCGCCACCGTGTGCGAAACGCATTGGAAAAATTTGACCGCGTCAAGCTTCGCGATGTCCCGCTCGGGCAACATCATCTCGAACGTCCGGTTGAGCGCGATCGGGCTGCCGGTGGTCGAGCCGATGATGCAGCCGAGACGCCCGGGGGAAAAATGACCGCTCCAAGACGACCCGTCGCCAAAGGCATCGGCCAGCGCCTGCCGCGCGGCGTCATGGCCGTAGAAGCTCATCCGGCTCATCGAACGGCGGTTTTGGCGGGGGATCCTCCGCTCGTCCAAATCCGGTCCGGGGGCCGCGACGAGGCTGTGCATGTTGCGGAAATGCTTCCACTCGCCACGCATCGAGACGGTGGAGGAACGGCCTGCGGCGAGGCCGGACCGGAGCGCTTCCACGCCGACGCCCATCGGGGAAATCGCCCCCAAACCCGTGATGACGACGCGCTTCAGTTGCATGCCGGTTGGCGGTAGGAGGAAACGCCGAGAAGGCCGCGGCAAACGACAAAAGCGGACATCATCGCCCCGACCACGCCGGGAAGAATCGCGCTCTGGCCGGCCACGAACAGGTTGATCAGCGGGAGCCTGCCGACAAGGTTGAACTGGTGGGTTTTCTGTTTGATCCCGTAGGCGGCTCCGGTCGGCGAATTGAGCCAGTCGCGGTAGGTCAGGAGGGAGGCCGAATCGAGAAGGCGGAGGCGACCCCGGTATTCGGGGCAGGCCCGACAGATCCGCTCGACGATCCTCGCCGCGCGGGCGGCTTTGAACGCCAGGTAGTCCGCCGGACGTCTCCCGGTCGAAGTGTCCTCCCAGCGCGCGGTTTCCCCGGGAAAAGACGGTTCGAAGGCGGTGAGCGTTTGGACAGTCCGGCCCCGGACGTTCTCGCGGCCCCGGACGATGACGAGCGAGGAATCGCGTTCGCCGCCCGGTGTCAACAACGCGTTCAGATCCGACGACGGCAGCAGCGAGGTGATCGTGGAATCCGCAGAGTCGTCCGGGAGGTCCAGCGTGGCGAAGATCGTGAAAAACCCGGCGGATTCCTCGAACCCGTTCACCCGGTGGACGAACGCGGGACGGAGCGATTCGGGCGGCAGGACGCGGAGGATTTCCCGCGGGTGCATGGTGAGCACGGCCGAGCCGAAGGAAACCTCCTCGCCGGTGTTGAGGTGGACGGTGCGGACGGATTTTCCGGCGATTTCCCCGCAGCGCGTGATGTGGGTGTTGCAGCGCACCTCGACATCGAGTTCCCTGAACCGGTCCCGAAACGCCCGGATGAATGCGTCGCCGCCATGCTCGACCCGCGCGAGAGATTCGAAGAGGCTGTAGCAGACGCGGCTGTGGGCCGCGAACGAAACCTCGTCCGGTCTCGTGCCGTGGCACATGCAAAAGATGCCCAACAGCGCCTTGAGCTCGGAATTCGAGGTCAACCCGTCCAGCACGGACGCGAGCGTGACACCGTCTTCCGGGCAAAGGGCGGCGGCGGGGGAACGCCCGCCTTCCTGAAAGACGAGCTCGGCGCTGGATTCGTAAACCTCCGCCAACTTGTCGAAGTAGCGGTCGATGGCGGCCTCCTCCGCCGGAAAATAGTCGCGGAAGCATGCACGCAAGGCGGCCAGGCCGCTGGGAAAATTGTAGGCGTTCCCCGAGCCCTCGAAGACGATCCGCTGGGCGCTGTCCCTGGAGAGGAAGACGGGGGTGATCGCGCGGCGGATGCCGAGCATTTCGAGCATCTTCGTCAGAAGCCCGTTCTCCCCGAAGCCGCCGGTAAAATGAAAGCCGGTGTCAAAAGGGATGCCGTTGCGGCGAAAACGGATCAGCGATCCTCCCATGGCGGCGGCTTTTTCCAGCAGCAGGACGCTCTTTCCCGTTTCCGCCAACAGCAGCGCGGAGGTCATGCCGCTGATCCCGCTCCCCGCCACTATGTAATCGTAGTTTTTCACCCATCTCGGATCCGCAAATCCCTGCGGCTTGGTAACAGGTTGCCCCCCGGCGGACAATCGCAATCTGCCCCTCGCCCTACCCCGTGTTTGTCATTCCGTTAATTTCCGTTTCAGGTAGGATTGCCGGATGCCTCTTGGCCCCGGTCCGACGAATGCGCGCTTCCGCTGGAAACCATGAACATTGTCGACAAGCTTTTTTCGGCCTGCGACCGCGAGGCCATCGCCTTGGTCTGCGGAGATTTGTCGCTGACTTATGGGCAATTGGAGGCGGAGGTCGACCGCGCGGCGGGAGCGCTTTTGAAAGCGGGCCTGCCGGAGCCTCGACCGGGATTCGTGCCCCGCGTGGGGCTGGCGTGCCCGAACGGGCCGGACCACGTCATCCTGGCGCTGGCGGTTTTGCGGGCGGGCGGATGCCTGGTGCCGGTGGCGGGCGAACTCGCCGCGCCCGAACGCGAGGCGTTGGCCCGCACCGTCGGGGTGCATGCGGTGGTGTTGGCGGGCGGGATGCTTTGGCCGGGGCGGCAGCAGGGCGGAAAAGAAATGAACGGTCTGTCTGCCACGCTATTTTTGGAACCGCTCCGCCCCGCGCCCGAACTGGGGTTCGAAGAGGAGGCCATCGCGGCATTGCACCCGGCGTTCATCCGTTTCAGCTCGGGCACGACCGGGCGATCCAAGGGGATCGTGCTGTCCCACGAGTCGCTGCAGGCGCGGATTGAAACCGGCAACCGGAGACTGGAGATTGCACCGAACGACCGGGTTGTCTGGATCCTGCCCATGTCGCACCATTTCGCGGTCTCGATCATGCTTTACCTGCTGAAAGGCGCGACGACGGTCGTGGTGCGGAGCCACCTGCCCGAGGACATTTTGGACGCTGCGCTGCGCCACGGCGGGACGGTTTTGTATGGTGCGCCGTTCCATCACGCGCTGCTGGCCAGGGAACCCTCCGGTCGGCAATGGCCGACGCTGCGCCTCGCCGTGTCCACGGCGGCCGCGCTGCCGCCCGCCACCGCCAAGGCGTTCGATGCCCGCTATGGCGTGCCGCTTTCCCAGGGGTTCGGGATCATCGAAGCGGGCCTGCCGCTGCTGAATACGGCGGCTCCCCGCGCAAAGCCGGAATCGGTCGGGAGCCCGCTTGCTGATATTGCCGTCGAACTCCGCGACCCGGCGACCGGGGCGGTTGTCGCCGGCGGGGAAATCGGCGAGATGTTCCTCCAAGCGGACGGCATGCTGGATGCCTATTTGAACCCCTGGCGATTGCGCGGAGACATTCTCGCCGGAGGACGTTGGTTTCCAACCGGCGACCTCGCCCGCCAGGATGCTGAAGGGTTCGTTTACGTGGTGGGCCGGACAAATTCCGTGATCAATTCCGCCGGCATGAAGTGTTTTCCCGAAGAGGTGGAGGCGGTGCTGCAATCGCACCCCGGAGTGCTCGCGGCCCGCGTTTCCGGGCAGGCCCACCCCCACTTCGGGGCCGTGCCCGTGGCGGATGTCATCGCCTGCGAACCGCCCCCTTCCATCGAGAGCCTGGCGGCACACTGCCGCAACGCCTTGGCAAGCCACAAGGTTCCGGTGGAATTCCGCTTCGTCCGCGAACTGCCGCGAACCGGCAGCGGAAAAATCCGCCGGTTCTGAAATGCCGCCTGCTATTCCCGGACCGCGCGCGCAAATTCCTCCGAGGCGAATTCCTCCGCAGCCTTCTTCTGAGCGAAATACATGCCGCCGTTGATCACCCTCTCAAACTCGGGAGTAATGCCAATCCAGATCACGGCTGACTCCTCCCCTTCGACATTCTTCTGCCATTTCACGTGCTGCCCGCCCCTGTCGAGCAAGACCAATCGGAGGCCAACGCGGTGCCGTGCCCTCGCCAGAGTCATGTCCATCCAAAAATTTTTGATCTCGCCGTCCAGTATGGCTTGAGGGGCGCTGGATCCGGCTTGCCCTTGGAGCACGGCATTGTAGCCGACATGCCGCAGGGCACCGGCAATATATTCCGGCACCAGAGATTCCAGCGTCTTGCCCTGCTCGATCGAGAACCTCCTGCGCGTCACCCCGAATGCATTATGCATCTTGCCGATATCTTTGTGGTCCTCTTGTCGGACATCTTTGAAATTTCGCACCAGAATCGTTCCCGAACGCTGGCTGCCGACCCCATCAAGCGGCCATGACTGCATCGCGACGCGGGTTGTCCCGACCGCACAGCCTCCGACACCGAGCGCGAAAGACAATACCAGAACAGATCGAAGAAGTGTTTTCATCGCTTTCCCTGCTAGGTTTTTCGCGCTGCGATGCGAGGCAAAAAACGGGCCAGCACGGGCCGATGGCCATTTTTCTGCAACCACCGTGATTCCGGTCAAGCTATCGTCTGAAGTTGGCTCCGGGTGCAACGGGCGGGATCTGCGAGAATCGAGTCGTTGAAGCCCGCATACATGCGGGGGTTCCTGATCGTGTCGCGGTAAAAAACCATCACCCCGCAGTGCGTGCGGGCGACCCTGTGCCCGCCGCCGGAACGTCCGGGCCCCGCCCCCCGGATCCCCGTGCCCACCGCGTAAAATGGCGGCCCGAAGTAATTGTCCAGGCGGGACACCCGGAGCCCCCTCCCCTTTCCTGCCAGCAACCGCAGCAGTTTCCGGTCCTTGCCGACAGCCAGATGAATGGCGACGTCCAATGCGGTGAACTGGGCCTCCCGGCCCCACCCGGCGATGGACAGGGAATGCACCGCGCGGGCATTGATCAGAACGCCGAAACTATGGCCGACAAAATGCACCGGCTCGCGGTAGTTCCCGCCCAGGATTTCGGGCAACACCTTCCCGAGCATCCGCCCTTCGGCCTCGGTTTCGCGAAATGCGTGGACGCAAAAACGGACGAGCGACGGGAGCTCCCTCAAACCTTCCTCCAGGTGCCGGGAGGCTTTCGGCCAAACGAAATGCAGGATGTTGATGGGGTTGGAGACACGCAGGCGTTCGCGCGCGGCATCGCCGATGTCCCGCAGTTCCGGGAGGGGAGCCAAGCGGGCCGGGTGGCGGGTCCGATAGCGCAATCCGTGTGTCAGGACAAGGGTGGGACGGTTGGGATCGACCGGTCCCTCCGGCACGCAGGCTCCAACCGGGGTCTCGCCCTGCCCGGCCGGCACCAGGTGGGAAACATCGGAAACAAGGGTTTTCTCCCGCCAGGGAGACCTTTCAGTTTTCCACAATTCGCCGACTTTCCCACCGGCATGAATCTCGCCCTGTTCCATCTGATTGCGTGAACTGATATGTTTTTCCTTGCGAAAGATCACCCGAAAACGGAAACAACCGTCGGATGACCGTCTCCCTCCCCTACCGCCGCGACCGGCGATACCTGACCGGGGTGGACTGGATCATCGGGGTGCTCGACCGCATGACGAAGCGGGAGACCGGCACCGGCAACGCCTCGCAGATCATCCTCGAAATCGAAGGCGCGGTGTGCGGGGCCCGCCTGCGCGAAACCGTCCAAGCCTTTGTCGCCCGGTTCCCCGTTCTCTCGGGCCGAACGGCGCGCGACTGGCTGAACCTCGCCCCTTTCTGGAAAATGGACGGCGGGACCGGCCACTGCTGCACGGAGGTCCTGCCGGAGGAGGCGGACACCGGGTCGGCCATCGCTGCGCTCTCCGCCGCGTCGAACGCGCCGTTTCCCACCGAACGCGACCATCTGGTTTTCCGCCTTGTCCACGCCGGCCCTGGCAGGTCTTGCCTCGGCATGGCGTTCGACCACCGGGTGTTCGACGCCCGTGGCGCGGAGCTCTTTCTCGACCGCTTGGCCGGCTTCGCCGCAGGGGACACTTCGCCGCCGCCATTGGAACTCGCACGCCCGGTCAGGGAACCGCACCTGTCGGATTGGGCGGAAAAATTTGCCGCCGGGCGCAACGTGAACCGGGCACTCCGGGCCTGCGCGTCCGCCCATCCGGCCCGTCTTCCCCTTCCCGGAGGCCGCCCCGGTTTTCAATGCCGGATTCAGGCACTCGACGAGGCTGCAAGCCGTCGGCTCACGGAATCCGCCTACGCTCTCGGGGGCCACCTCGTGAAAATGCCCTTTCTCCTCGCCCGGGCCGCTCAGGCGGTGGACCTCGTCTTTGCCGGGCGGGGCCGGGCACCCGGCCACTACCTCATCCCGGTTTCCATCGATCGCCGCCCGCCAGGCAGCGGCTCCCAGCCCCTCTTTTTCAACCACATCTCGTTCCTGTATTTCCTCCTTGCGCGACGGGATTTCGAATCCACGGCCAGCCTCGTGAAATCGATCTCGCGGCAGATGTATGAGCAAACGAAATCCGGGCTTCCCGGGGACTTCGAGCAAGCGATGTTCCTCACGCGGATCCTTCCCGTCGGCGCTCTCGCCTCGATTTCGCGGAAACTTTTTCGCGGAAACTTCGGCACGTTCGCGTTTTCCTTCCTGGGAGAAACCGCCTGCCGCACCCGCGAATTCCTCGGGCACCGGATCTTGAACCTCCTCCACACCCCCCGGGTCTCCACCCCTCCCGGCCTCGGCATCTTCCTGAACGAATACGCCGGGCGCACCAACATCGCCGTCGCAAACGTCAAGGGTCTCCTCACCGAAGAGGAAGCCGTCGGCCTCGCGCGATGTTTCCTGCCGGACAACCCCCGCACATGAACCCCGCCTGCGACATCCTGGTGGTCGGTGGCGGTGTGGCGGGCCTCCCCGCCGCCGTGGCGGCCGCCCGAACCGGGGCACACGTTGTGCTCGTGGAAAAATCCGGTTTCCTCGGCGGCGCGGGAGTGGCCGCCCTGCACCGCCATGTCTGCGGCCTCTACCCCAACGGCGGAACGAAGCCCCGGGAAACGCTCAACGCCGGGCTGACGCGTGAAATTGTTTCCATCCTCGCCGCTCTTTCCCCCTCGAACCGCCCGATTCAAATGGGCCGCGTCTGGGTGCTCCCGTTCGAGCCCGCTCATCTCCGCTCGGTTTATGAATCCGTCGCCCGCGACGAACAAAATCTCGCGGTTCTTTTTTCCTCTGCGGTGAAATCGGTGGCCTGCGACGGTCGGCACATCACCGGCATCGATGTCCGCACGCCGGACGCCTCCCTCAAACTCCACCCCGCCGCTGTCATCGATGCCACCGGTTCCGGCGAGATCATCCGGCTCAGCGGCGCGCCGTTCGAGTTGGCACCCGGGCCGGAAAGGCAGCTCGCCGGATGCAGCCTCCATATCGGCGGCATTGAGGGCGACCGCGAACTCCTGGGGGTGAAAATGGCATGGGCGCTCTCGCGGCTCCCCGCAGACGAAACCCGGGATCTCCCGCTGTTCGCCAGCTTCTCCCCCGGTTCCGCCGACGACGACGGCTTCGGGAAATTCAGCCTCCCGCCCTCTCCCGAATCGCAGGATCCTGTGGTCCTCAACGGGCACCTCGACCGCCTCCACGCGCTGCTCGCCACCCACCTGCCCGAATTGGCCCACAGCCGAATTCTCGCCCGATCCCCCCGCATGGAACGGGAAGGCCTCCGGCTCGCCGGACGGTGGGAACTCGACGAGGCCTCCCTTCTTGCCGCATGCAAATTCCCCGATGCCGTCGCCCGCAGCGCGTGGCCCATCGAATTCTGGGACCCATCCGGCACCGCCCCCCGGCTCGCCTATCCGCCCGACGGCGATTACGCGGACATCCCGGCCCGCTGCCTCCGTTCCCGGACCATCGCCAACCTCTTTGCCACCGGACGCTGCATTTCCGCATCCAGCCGGGCGCTCGCCTCGACGCGCGTCATGGGGACTTGCATGGCGTTGGGCGAAGCCGCAGGATGGCAGGCCGCCCGGTCTGTCAACCGGCAACCGCCATGAACATCCTCCTGGTCAAACCCCATCCCGAACTCCTCATCGCACGCCGGTTGCAGGAGGGATTCCTGCACCTGGAGCCGCTGGAGCTCGAAACGGTGGCCGGTGGGGCCTCCCCGGAAGACGACATCGCGATTCTCGATCTCGGCTTGGAAAAAGCTCCCCGGGCCGCGTTCCTCCACCACATCCAATCCCGACACCACGACATCATCGGCTTCACCGGATACAGCTCGAACGCCGCGCTCGTCCGCGAATACCTGAGACTCGCCAAAGATCACGATCCCGGGGTTCTCACCATCGTGGGCGGCATCCACGCGACAATGGCCCCGCACGATTACGCCTGCCCGCAGATCGACCTCGTCGTCCGGGGAGAAGGAGCCACCGCCCTGCGCGCAATCCTCGCCCGGCTCCGCAACGGCGAGACCCCGGCTTTCGGCCACAGCGTCCTCTCGCCAGCAGCGCCGGATTTTCTGGAAAAAGCCGCCCTCCCGCCACCCGAGTATCCCGCATGGGAAGACCTCCCGAAGCCCCGCCGCGACCTCGTCCGGCGCGACAAATACTTCTGCGTCTGGACGGGATGCGGCGAAAAACGGATCCCCACCATGTTCCCGCAGGTGGCCTCGATGCGCACCTCGGTCGGCTGCGCCTTCAACTGTTCGTTCTGCGTCGTCCCCCACCTGATCAGCCGGAAATACATCGAGCGCACGCCGGAGGACGTGGTCGCGGAGATCGCGTCGCTCGGGGAAAGCCATATCTATTTTGTGGACGACGAGATGTTTCTCAACGCGAAGCGCGTCGAGCGGATCGCCCGGCTCCTCATCGCCCAAGGCATCCGCAAACACTACACCAGTTGGGCGCGGGCGGATACCATCGTGCGCCACCCGGAACTCTTCAGGCTGTGGCGGGAAGCCGGGCTCGACACCGTCTACGTCGGAATCGAATCGATGACCGACTCCGGCCTGGCCGACTATAACAAAAAGACGAGCGTCCAGACCAACAAGGCCGCCATCGCCATCCTCAAAGAGACCGGCATCACCCTCCATGCCAGCATGATCGTGAACCCCGGGTTCGCGGACGCAGATTTCGATGCGCTCGAAACGGAGGTCCGCGCCCTCTGCCCGGCGGAGGTCACCTTCACCGTCCTGTCCCCCTCCCCCGGCACCGCGTTCTGGCACGAAAAAAAGGCGGATTTCATCTGCGACTCCTACCGTTTCTACGACTGCATGCACACCCTCCTCCCCACAGTGCTGCCGCTGCGACGATTCTACTCCCGCTTCGCCAAACTCACGGAAATCGCCCTGCGCAACAACCCGCTCCGCAGGCACCGCATCAGGACACCCCGGCACGAAATCCTGCGCGCCATCTACCGCGGCACGCTTTACATCTTCGCCCTCCACACCATCTTCCGCGACTACCCCGCCCCGCCGTACCCGGCAGGTCAAAAAAGATGACTTGGCTGGAAAACTATCTCCACAACCTGGGCAACATGGGGGCGCCCGTGGTCCTCGTGTTCGTGCTCTCGTTTGCGGGGCTGAGCATGCTGGGCCTGCCGCTCATCCCGTTCGCGGTCACAGGCGGCATTCTTTTCGGTGTGGTCGGCGGGATGGCCTGGGTCGTCGTCGGCTCGACGCTGGGAGCGGCAGCCGGGTTCCTTGTCAGCCGACATCTGGCCCGCGAAGGGATCTCGAATCTGGTGGGCAGGAACCCGAAGCTGGTCATGATCGACACGGCGATCCAGCGGGAGGGATGGAAAATCATCGCACTGCTGCGCATGTGCCCGCTGCCCTTCGGCTTCTCCAATTACGCCTACGGGCTCACGAAGGTTTCGTTCTGGCACTACCTCGGAGCGACAGCCGTCGGGATTCTCCCAGCAGAAGTGGTGGCCGTTTGCCTGGGGGCCGCCGGGAGGGAAATCGCCGAGGTCAAGGGCTCCCCGGAACTCCGCGTTCTCGCGTGGGTCGGGGTCGCCGCCCTCGTGGCCGCCATCCTGACCCTGCGCAGGATCGTCCGGAAGCATTGGGCGGAAACCCGCTTCCTTTGAACCTAACCCGTCTTTCTCAACTGGCGGCAAAAACCGACTATTTTCAGGGTTCGGAAGCCCGCGAGGGCGCATAAACACAAGGGGTAGGGTGGGAAAAGTGGTTGTAGTGAAGACTCACCCTCTTC
>Ga0172380_10003094_pt1 | contig 23764 bp, 24 predicted proteins | sample Leawe162metaG_FD_119747 | JGI IMG/M metagenome (GOLD analysis project Ga0172380, IMG submission 119747) | Leachate microbial communities from a municipal landfill in Southern Ontario, Canada - Leachate well 162 metaG | ecosystem: Engineered > Solid waste > Landfill > Unclassified | place...
CGGCGATGGTGTGAAGGAACCGCTGAACCGCCGCTCGACGATCTCGATCAACTTCTGATCGGCAATCTTCGGCGTAAAGCCTGAACCAAAGCGGGGCCCCGGTGGAAACACCGGGGCCTTTGCCTATTGGGGCATCGACTCTGGCCTGAGGGTTGGGCCGTGCCCGTGTTTGTCCGGGTCGCGAGATCTCCAGGCCGGTCGCGGTCTGTTTCGCGGCGCAGTCCAGGAGGGGGCGCTCGGGGTGGCTCCCGCCGCGATCATGGAACGCGCCAGCCCTCCCGAAACAACAGGTGACGAAGTCCGGTCTCAACGCGCTCCGGGGTTGACTTGAATTCGCGCCTCAGGCGAAACTGCCTCTCGCTCAGGCTGTGGCTGGCGGGCCACCCTGAGGACTATGTGTCGCGTTTTCGCCGCACCGTGTTCCTTTTCATTGACCCGTTACACAAACAGGGGTTGCGAGGTTCGTGGGGGAGAGGTAATGAAGTCGCGACGCTCAGGTGCCATAGGTCCTTGCGTTGTAACCAATGAAGAGGTGATACATGCTTCGCAAATGTGCCGCCGCCCTCGCTGTCAGCCTGGTTTGCCTCTCCGGGCAAGCCTACGCTCAACAGGCGACGGCGAAGGTTGCCACGAGCGCTGTCGAGCGCGTCGGTGCTCAAACGGGTCAGTCGAACGAGTTCGACGCGGCTTCGCCTTGGCTGCTGTACGTGATCTTCGGCATCGCCACGATCGGGATCATCGTCGCCGCCAATGACGACGACGACGCTCCGGTCAGCCCGTAGGGGTCGATGGGCCGCAAGGCCCAACGAGCGGCTTAGACTCAATGATGGAGGCCGCTGGCTCAAGTGGACAGCGGCCTTTGTCTTGAATGCGCGCCGGTGGGCGCCCGGCCTGATCGTCAGCTTTCAAAGCGGTGGGTGTTGCGGCATTTGGTTCCCGAGGCGGTGAGTCCGGGTTCAGGGGCGCCGCTCATGGGCGCCGGGAAGAGCGAAGTGGGCGGCTCGGCCTTGGTCCGGGGCCGTGCAAGGGCAACGCTCCGGGGCGGACTCGTTGAGCCAGGTACTGTCGGGCTCAAGCCGCCATTGGCGCGACTTCCAGCTCTCTCAGCTCCGTCAAGTTCAGCCGCGGGAGGGCTTGGCGCGAAGTCCGCGCCGGCGCTTGCCGGGCCCGCGGGCGGGCATTGGCGTAGGGGCAGGGATTCCATCCAATGCGCGCGCCCCGTACTTGGGAACAGGGCGGCCTGTCGCGAAGATTTGGCAAGCGGGCCTCACTGGACCTGCCCAGCTGACGTTACACGGCGAGGATGGCGGGAGCGTCCCGCTGCCCACAACCTGTGATGCGTTCACGGATGAGGCGACATTCCTCTTGCGCCAATGTAAACATGGTCTAGCGGTGGCGGTCACGTCTTGGCCTCCATTCACGTTCAGGATGCCCGGTCGTGGCGCGGCGCAATCGCTCAGCGGAACGAGGCGCGGGTCGTCACGCCACTTTGTTGGGAGTTCGAAATTGCACGGATCGAGGATGATAGGGATCGCCGGATTGGCCTTGGCCGTCATTTCAGCGACCGCTTGCGCCTCGCCGGGCGTCGCCTCGGGTGGGTCGCAGCCTGCCTTCGCGGCCGCGAGCGGCCTGCCTCAGCAGGCGGCGTCGCAGGACTACCGCATCGGGCCGCTCGACAAGCTCAACATCACCGTCTTCCAGGTCAAGGATCTCACCTTGGAGGAGGTTCAGGTCGATGGCAGCGGGCGGGTCTTTCTGCCATTGATTGGCAGCGTCGTGGCAGCGGGCAAAACCACTCAGGAGTTGTCCACGGAAATCGCTGACCGTCTGCGGGGGCAATTCCTGCAATCGCCCCAGGTCGCGGTGTGGGTGGCGGAGGCCATCAGCCAGAAGGTGACCGTCGATGGATCGGTGGTCGAGCCAGGTGTCTACGCCATGAGCGGGCCGACGACGCTCCTCCAGGCGGTGGCCATGGCCAAGGGGCCAGACCCCAGGTATGCAAATCTCAGCCGCGTGGCCGTCTTCCGGACGATCAATGGCCAGCGCAATGCGGCCGTCTTCGATCTGAAGGCCATTCGCGCCGGCAGGGCGCCCGACCCGGTGATCCTGGGCAATGATGTCGTCGTTGTGGAAGGCTCCGCGGCGAAGGGGGTGTTTCGTGAGATCCTGGCCGCCCTGCCGGGTCTGGCGATCTTCCGCCCCTACTGACCGAATCCATACAGTTTCAAGTCCAATTCGAGGTTGACGTTTCATGGCGGCTAGAGGCGACTATGATGGAAGGGCGACGCCACTCCCGTCCGACCGGATGCTGACCTCCAGGTACGATCCGATCGTCGTGCGCGACGATGATCGGTACGATGACGCCGATGGCTGGGGCTCGTCGGGGTTCGACGAGTCGCAGCGGCTTCAGCTCGCGGCCATCTGGGGCGCGGCGCTAAAGCACAAGTGGGTGATCATCGGTTCGGTTGTCGGCTGCCTGCTCCTTGGCGTCGCCGCGACGCTGCTCATGCAGCCGCTCTATACCGCTCAGACCCTGATGCAGATCGATCGGGAATCGAGCAAGGTGCTGAATGTGGAGGGCTTGATGCCCGCCGAGGCGCTGACCGGAGACGAGTTCCTCACCACCCAGGTGGGCTTGCTCAAGAGCGAGACTCTGGCGCGCCGGGTCGTTCAATCGCTGAACCTGGGTCAAGATCGAACCTTTCTGCGCATGGCCGGCGAGGATTCGCCTGGCAAACGGCAGCCGGGCAAAACCGCAGGCGAAGCCGAGGCCGCCGCGACCCTGGAAGGCCAGCTGACCCAAACCCTTATGCGTAATACAACCGTGACGCAGCAGCGTGGGTCGAGGCTGGTGAGCATCGCCTTCACCAGCCCCGATCCGGCCCTTTCCGCGCGTGTCGCCAATGCCCTTTCCGCGAATTTCGTCACCACGAGCATGGAACGCCGCTTCGAGGCGTCCTCTTACGCCCGGACCTTCCTTGAGGAACGGCTGCGGCAGGTGAAGCAGAAGCTGGAAGACACCGAGAAGGAACTGGTCGCCTATGCGGCGCGGCAACAGATCATCAACGTCTTGACCGAGTCCGGTTCGGGACCGACGGCGGATGGGGCGACCCAGTCGCTGACGGCCTCGAATCTGTCGGCGCTGAATTCGGCCCTCATCGCCGCCAAGGCGGAACGCATCAAGGCCGAGCAACGCTGGCGCCAGGCTCAGTCCACGCCGGTGCTGTCTCTGCTTGAAGTCCTGGGGGATCCGACGGTTCAGCGGCTTCGCCAGGATCGAGCGACCCTTTCGGCCGCCTATCAGCAGAAGCTGAAGATCTATGCGCCCGACTTCCCCGAAATGCAGCAGCTGCAAGCGCAAGTCGATGAGGTCGATCGGCAGATCAACGCTGTCGCCAACGCCAACCTCTCGTCGATTCGGTCCCAATACGAAATCGCCCTCAAGCAGGAACGGTCGTTCGCCGATCAGGTCGAGAAGTTGAAGGGGTCCTTCATGGACCTGCGTGAGCGCAACATCCAGTACACGATCCTTCAACGCGAAGTGGACACCAACCGCACCCTCTACGAAGGCCTGCTCCAGCGCTACAAGGAGGTCGGCGTCGCCGGGGGCCTTGGTTCGAACAACATCTCCGTCGTCGATCGCGCGCTGGCGCCAGAGAAGCCGTCGTCACCCAAGCCCCTGATCAACCTGGCGATCGCCCTTTTGCTTGGCCTGGGACTCGGTGCGGGCGCGACGGTGCTCATGGAGCTCCTCGACGAATCGATCCGGACGCCGGACGACATTATCGCCAAGCTGGGGCTCACGCTCGTTGGCGCCATTCCCGAGCTGGAAAAGGGCGCCACGCCGCTCAACGCGCTCTCCGATCCGCGGTCGGCGTTCACCGAGGCCTATTCCTCGGCGCGCACGTCGCTGCAGTTCTCGACCAACGAAGGCCTGCCGCACAGCCTGCTCGTCACCAGCTCCCGCCCGTCCGAGGGCAAGAGCACGACGGCGCTGGCGCTGGCCAGGAGCTTTGCCCATCTCGGGCTTCGGGTCCTGCTGGTGGATTCGGACCTGCGCAATCCGTCCCTGCATCGGGTGCTCAGCCTCAACAACAGCGTCGGTCTGAGCAATTTCCTGACGGGCGAAGAGCTGGATGCCGTGATGCAGACCGTCGGCGAACCGGCCATGGCCGTCGTTCCCTGCGGCCCGCTGCCGCCCAATCCGGCCGAACTCCTGGCCGGGCCCCGGTTCCCGCAGCTGCTGGAGGAGGCGAAGGCGCGGTTCGACCTGCTGGTCATCGACGGACCGCCGGTCATCGGCCTGGCTGACGCCCCGATTCTCGCTTCGCGGGTGGCGGCCACGGTGCTCGTCGTGGAGGCCGGCGGCGCCAGGCGAAGCGTGGTGCGGATCGCGACCAAGCGGCTGCTTCAGGCTCGCGCCAGGCTTCTTGGCGCCTTGCTCACCAAGTTCGACGCCAAGTCGTCCAGCTATGGCTACGGCTACGGCTACAGCTATGCCTACTCCTACGAGTACGGTCAAAAACGCCTGGACAAGGACGCGGCCTGACGCCTGCGGGCGCCGGGGGAACGCCATGGCGAGCGCATCCGGATCTCCGTGGAAGGCCCTTGTGCTTCCGGTTCTCGTGACCGGCCTGTGCATCTGGTTAGCCTATGGCGCGATCACGACCGGCATGGCTGGCTACCACGAGAACCGGGGCGATGGCGGCCGGGCCCTGAGCTGGCGGGCGAATTCGCCGCTGGCGCTGTCGCTGAAGGCCGAGCACCTGACCAGCGTCCAGGATTACGAGGCCGCCGACGCCCTGGCGCGCCAGGCGCTCGGGCGTTCCGGCCTGCGGGCGGACGCCTTGAGGGCCCTGGCGCTGTCGGCTTCGGCCAGGGGCCGGGCCGATGAAGCCCTGACCCTGATGAGCCGCGCCGGCCGCCTCAATCCGCGCGATGACCAGACACAGAGCTGGCTATTCGAGCGCGCCGTGGCGCGGGGTGACTATCGGCGCGCGGTTCTTCATGCTGACGCCTTGATGCGGCGGTCCCCCCAGACGCAGGCGCCCCTTTCCTCGGCGCTCGTGGCGCTTCTTGGCAATGGGGAAGCCCGGACCGTCCTTGTGGACCGTCTCTCGGTCGATCCGCCCTGGCGCGGGCTGTTCCTCTCCGTCGCCGCCAGAAAGGGTCGCGACGCCGATGTGGCAGTGCTATTTCAGGCGCTTAAGAATACCGCCTCTCCGCCCACGGACGCAGAGACGTCCGCCTTCCTCGACCGCCTGGTGACAGCGGGGCGCTACCGTCAGGCAAAGACCTATTTCAACGGACTCGTGGGATCGCCGAACGGGGCCGCGGCCCTGGTCTATGACGGCGGGTTCACGGGCAGGCCGGGGCCGCCCCCCTTGAACTGGCAGGCCGTCCCGGTTCCGGGGGGAAGCGCACGCTGGACAACGGACGGCGGCGCGCCACGAGGCGACCTGCTGGTCAGCCACGACGGCTTTAGTTCATCGGGCGTCATGCTGCGTCAGCTGATCCTTCTCTCGCCAGGAGACTACGAGCTCGCCGCCCGCGCGCGGATCGACGATCCCGCGGCGGCCGGCCGGTTCAATCTCCAGATCGCCTGCGCCGTCGGGCCGAGGCTCGTTTCGATGACCCTGCGAGGTGCGCCCGGGTCCTGGCAGGGTTCGCAAGCGGGGTTCACCGTGCCGCCGGAAGCCTGCGAGGCGCAGTGGCTGGCGATATACCCCGTCACGGGGGATCGTCGGGAGATGGTCGAGATGTCGATCGATGACATCATCGTCCGCCGCGCCGCGATCGGCTCCCTTCGGCGCGAAGAACTAGGTTGGACACCATGACCCGGGCGAATCTTCATCGCCGGGCCCCGGCTCGCGGCCGCGCCAACGTGGCGAATGACACGACGCGACTGGCCGGCACGCCCGTCTTCTGGCTATCGGCGGCGCTGCTCACCCTGGCCTTCGTCTTTGGCGGCGCGAGCCGCGAAAACCCCATCTCGACCATGGCGATCGAGCTCCTGGGCGTCACGCTGCTGGCCGCGACGGTCTGGTCGCGCGCCCTGGCCGGGGCCGGGCGGGTCGGTTGGCCGGAGACCGCCCTGCTGGGCGGGATCTTCCTCGTCCCGTTGCTGCAACTCATGCCGCTGCCGCCGGACATGTGGACGACATTGCCTGGACGGCAAGAGGCTGTGGCGACCCTGCGTCTGGCCGGGATCGAACCGGGCTGGGCGCCGCTCAGTCTGGACCCGGAGGCGACGTTTCGCAGCCTGCTGTGGCTCGTTCCACCGGCGGCGCTGTTCCTGGCGGTCGGCGACCTGGACACGGGCGCGCGGTTTCGCCTGGCCGGCGTCGTCCTGGCGCTCTGTATCGCCAGCCTCGTGCTGGGCGGCCTGCAGATCACCGACCGGGACGGCGGCCTCTTCGCATCGCCTACGGGGGGGCACACTGACCTTCCGATCGGTTTCTTCGCCAACCGCAATCACCAGGGCATCGCCATGGTCGCCGCCCTGCCGTTCGCGGCGGCCTTCGCGGCGATCTGGGGCTCGACCGCCTCGCAACGAACCCGGGCCGCGAACATCGTCTTCGCCGCCCTCGTGGCGCTCCTCATCGTCGGCGTGCTCGTCACTCGCTCACGAGCAGCGCTTGCCCTCGCCGGGCCGGCGCTGATCGCCAGCATCGTCATCTTCTGGGCGGCCTCCGGCGTCAGGGGTTTGCGACGCGAGGCGGCCCTGATGATCGGCGCCGCGGCGGTCGCCCTGATATTCGCCGCCCAGTTCGCGATCAGCGCCGTGTTCGACCGTTTCGAGACCCTGGCCGACGGTGATGCCCGCTTCGAAATGTGGCCGTCGATCATCAAGGCGAGCACCGACGTGGCCCCCGTGGGCGCGGGGCTGGGCGCGTTCGTGCCGTTCTACCGCGCCTGGGAGCCCCTGGACCTGATGGGACCCAACTTCATCAACCACGCCCATAATGACTACCTTGAGCTATGGCTCGAAACGGGATGGCTGGCGCCGTTTGTCCTGGTCGCCTTCCTTCTCTGGCTCGGACGCGCCTCGCTGAAGGCTTGGTCAGGGGCCCCGACCCAATCGACCGCGCTCGCCCGCGCCGGCGGCGTTGCGGTGGTTGTCCTTCTGGCTCACTCCGTCGGGGACTATCCGCTGAGAACCCAAGCTTTGGCGTGTGTCCTTGCCTTCGCTGCCGCTTGTTTGACGGTTCGCCAACGGCCCCCGCATCCGGTGGAGGTCAGGGCGGTGATGTGACCAGATGGCGTCAATCCGGTCGGGTTACGCTCTCCCGACGGGGCAGCATTGCCGGAATTCGCACCTCAACGACGCCTGCAGCAATCTTGCCGCGCCGCGATTCCCGCTTACGCCGTCGCCCGAAGCATGACGGTGGTGATGGCGGCACAGGTCTTTTCCACTTCGGCGTCGGTCAGGGTTGGATGGACCAGGAAGGCGATGCTGGTTTCGCCCAGTTCGCGCGCGACTGGCAGGCGTTCGGCTGGACGCCAGCCCGTGCCGTCGAAGGCGCGCTCCAGATAGACCTCCGAGGCCGAACCGTGGAAACAGGGCACCCCCTCAGCGACGATGGCGTCGATGATGCGGTCGCGCGTCCACCCCGGCGCCAACACCTCGGGCCGTACGAAGGCATAGAAGCGGTACCAGGCGTGGACAACATGGTTGGGTGTGACGGGCGCCCGCAACGCCGGCTGGCGCGCGCAGGCGTTCGCCAGGGCCGGGCGATGCGGGTCCGTCTGTCTGTCCAGGCCGCCATGCGCTCCAGCTGGATCAGACCGATGGCCGCCTGCATCTCGATCATGCGCCAGTTGGTGCCGAAACTGTCATGTACAAGGCGCGGGCCGGGCGGGTGGCTGCGCCCACCATACCGCGCCCCGTGGGCCTGGGCGCAGTCCTCGATCACCTTCAGACCGCGGGCCTCGGCCAACGCCATGATTGGGTCCATGTCGCAGGGCATGCCGCCCAGGTGCACGCAGATAATGGCCCGGGTTCGAGGCGTCAGGACCCGGGCGATGGTTTCGGCGGTGGTGTTCTGACGGTTGGCGTCGATGTCGGCGAATACAGGCGTGGCGCCGGCGGTCACGATGCATGATGCCGAGGCCAGAAGGTCCGCGAGGTGGTGATGACCTCGTCGCCCGGCCCGACGCCCAGCGCCTTCAGCGCCACGTCCAGCGCCACCGTGCCGTTGGCCAGGGTCACGGCGTGGGCGGTTCCGGCCCATTCGGCGAAGCGCGCTTCGAACCGGCGACAGCAGTCGCCGGTCCAGTAGTTGCCCCGGTTGGAGGTCGGGACGGCGACGGCCGCCTCGATCTCTTCAAGTGTATAGCTGGGCCAGGGGGCGAATGGAGTGTCAAGCATTCGGTTGTCTTTCCGGAGGGCGCGCGGGATTGCCGACCACGGTAAGACCATCATCGACGGGTTTGACGACAACCGCACCGGCCCCGATGCGCACTCGTTCACCAATGACGATGCCTTCGCGGACGGCGGCGCCGATGCCCACCCAGCTGGTCTCTCCGATCTGCACGCCACCTGCCAAGTGTGCGCCCGGTGAAATGTGGACGCCGTCGGCAAGGTTGCTGTCGTGGTCCACAGTTGCGCCCGTATTGATGATGACCGCCTGGCCGAGGCGGGCGCCGATATTGATGACCGCCCCCGCGAATACGACCGTTCCGACCCCGAGGCCAGCGTATGAGCTGACTGTCGCGTTGGGGTGGATCACTGAGATCAGGCGCCCGCCGAGGTCGATCAGTCGCCTATGCCAACCAAGCCGGGTCCCGTTGTCACCGATGCCGACTACCACGCCCTGAAACTCCGACAGCCGGGTAACCAGATCCGCCCCCGTTCCAGCAATCGGCCAAGGCCCGCGGGCGACCGGGGGGGGGCGATCATCAAAGACCGTGATCGCGGACCAGCCGGCCATCTCCGCGCAGTCGGCCACGACCCGACCGTGCCCACCCGCCCCGAGAATGGCCAGAGACCGCATGCCCGTCTAACCCATGAATCTTTCGGCCGTGGCTGAGTCCTGCGCCGTGATGCCATCGCGCCGTAGGATGCGTTTTACAGTCAGAAGCAGGATTTTCAAATCCAGCCAAAAGCTGCGATTGTCGATATACCAGACATCCAGGGCGAATTTCTCCTCCCAGCCGATGGCGTTGCGACCATTGACCTGCGCCCAGCCGGTGACGCCGGGCCGAACCTCATGACGCCGCATCTGTTCCGGCGAATAGAGAGGCAGGTAGTCCATCAATAGGGGCCTGGGGCCGACCAGACTCATGTCGCCCTTCAGCACATTCCAGAGCTCGGGCAGTTCGTCGAGGCTGGTGGCGCGCAGCCAGCGGCCGAAGGCAGTCAGACGCTCCGCATCGGACAGGGGGTGGCCGTGCTCATCATGGGCGTCGCGCATGGTGCGAAATTTGATCATCTCGAAAGGGCGGCCGTCCAGACCCGGTCGCGTCTGGCGGAACAGGACCGGGGCGCCCATGCGGCGGCGCACAACTACAGCCAGCACCGCTAACAGGGGAAACAAGACTATCAGCGCCGCCGTCGAAACGACGACGTCCATCAGCCTCTTCGTTGGCGCGGCGCGCGCCCGTCCAAGCATGCTCACGGCCACTACAGATCGTATCGCTGATGAAACCAGCCGACGAAAGCTGGGACCCCCATACTGATCGGCGTTTCGGGCTTGTAGCCGGTCAGCCGTTCCAGCCGGTCGGGCGAGGCGATGGTGTTGGGTACATCGCCGTCCTGCCCCGACGGGCGCTCGACGGAGAAACCGTCATAGCCCTTCAGAATGGTATTGCGGGCCACCTTGAGGGTAACGTCGCAATAATTGTTAAGACCGATCACCCGATGCCCGCCCCCAAGCAGACGGCACCCCAAGTGAAAGCCGATGAAGCCGACCAAGCCGGTGACGAGACATCGCATGTGTTCAGTGTGGACCCTAGTTAGACCGTTGCCTAGCGCCATCTTATGAGTCTGACTCATAAATCGGGGTGGTTTGCCCAGAAAGGATTTCGCCGACCCTTAAACGGTAGCCAAATACCTCGACGAGGCACCCATCAGCCGCTTTTCGCGCGTTCGCCATCTCGTGCGACCCCTCCGGCGAAGCCCAGGAGGACTTTTCAGCCAGCCTCTTATCGGATTTCGTGAAAGGATGCCCCGCCTGCACTGATCGCTGCGCAGCACTACCAACCCTGCCGACGGCGAATTGATTGTCATCATGACCTCATGATGATGGTGCTGACGCGCTCCTAATCACCGCTACCGGTCCGCCAATGCCACCCGACCATCGTCCATCAGCCTCGCGCGCGCCATGTGGGGCGATCGCACCAGTGATCTTCCCCGAAAAAGTGGACGGGGTTATGCCGCTCTGCGCTCGGCCTCGGCTGGGCTGATGTAGCCCAATGCTGAGTGCAGTCGGCGGGGATTGGCAGGTCCCGCTGCTCTCGGCATGCATCAGCCGGATATCATCCATGAGCGCGCGGTTGGCCGCCGATCGCGGGCTCTTGGACCGCGTCCGCCAGGCGTAGTAGCCACTGGCCGACAACCCCAGGACCGCGCACATCACCCGAACCGGCCAGACCTTGCGGTGCTCATCGACGAACCCGAACTTCATCGGGAGGCCGCTCCGAAGATGAGCGCGGCTTCTTTTAGGATGTCGCGCTCCATCCGAAGCTGACCGTTCTCGCGCCGCAGGCGGGCGACTTCGGCGACCAGCTCAGACGGCGAGGGGGACGCCGCCTGCGTATTGGATCACCGCGGCGTCCCCCCTCGCCTGCGTGCCGAACTGCATCATCCATCGCCGCAGCACCGTCTCGTGCAGACCCAGCTCGGTCGCTACCGCGCCCGCCGCCAGGCCGCTGTTGACCACACGGTCCACCGCCTCCCGCTTGAACGCCTCCGGGAAAACCCGGCGCTTCACAACCCTCATCAGACACTCCTCTCCAGCTCCGAAAAGCTAGCGTGGGTGTCCACCGAAACGAGGGAGGATCAGTACCGGCTTCCCGGCCTTGATCGCTGCCAATTCCTCCGCCAGCGGCCCAAATTATTCCGCCTTCAACCTCCTGGCCGCCACGGCCGGACCGCACACGGTCGCCATCTGCCTTACGGTTGGCAAGGCTTGATGGCCGCGGCCCAACACCATTCCGGTTGCGCCGGGCGAGCTAGCTTCCTAAACACGGCCAACCAGCGCATGGTGCCTGGCCCAAGACGCTTGAGTCGGTGTCGTCGTGCTGAACACTCCCTTCTCGCCATGGCCGTCCTTTACTGATGAGGAAGGCGACGCCGTGCGCCGCATCCTGGTGTCCAACAAGGTGAACTATTGGACCGGCGAGGAAGGCCGCGCCTTCGAGCGTGAATTCGCCGCCTTCGCCGACGCGGACTACGCCATCGCCCTGGCCAACGGCACCGTCGCCATCGACCTGGCCTTGATTGCGCTCGGGATCGGTCCCGGCGACGAGGTGATCGTCACACCCCGCACCTTTCTGGCCTCGGTCTCCAGCATCATCACCCTCGGCGCCACCCCAATATTCGCCGATGTCGATGCGGACAGCCAGAACATCACTCCGGCGACAGTCGCGCCCATGGTCACTCCGAAGACCAAGGCCATCGTCCTCGTCCACCTCGCTGGCTGGCCGTGCGAGATGGATGGCTTTCGGGACCTAGCACAGACCCACGGGCTCTATCTGATCGAGGACTGCGCCCAGGCACACGGCGCCACGTATCGAGGGCTGCCCGTCGGTGCTTTGGGCGATATCGGCTGCTGGTCGTTCTGCCAAGACAAGATCATGACCCTGGGCGGCGAAGGCGGCATGGTCACCACCCGCAACGCCGATTGGTGGGGCAAGATGTGGGCCTACAAAGACCACGGAAAATCCTGGGACGCCGTCTACAATAAAATTCACGGTCCAGGCTTTCGCTGGCTGCATGAGAGCTTCGGCACCAATTGGCGGCTGACCGAGATGCAGTCCGGCCTTGGTCGGATCCAATTGGGCCACATGCCGGCGTGGAGCGCCGTGCGAAAAGCAAACGCCATGACGCTTATGCGGGCGGCCCGGCAGATCCCGGGACTCCGGGTGCCCGAGATTCCACCGCACATCGGCCACGCCTGGTATAAAGCTTACCTGTTCGTTGAAGTCGATATGCTTCAGGCCGGATGGACGCGTGACCGCATCCTGTCAGAGATCAACAGCCGCAGTGTCCCGTGCTATTCCGGCTCCTGTTCCGAAGTCTATCTCGAGCCTGCATTTGAGGGCACGGGCCTGCGTCCGGCACAGCGGCTGACCGTGGCGCGGGCGTTGGGCGAAACGAGCCTGATGTTCCTAGTCCATCCGACCCTGACAGCCGATGAAATGACCAAGACTTGCACGGTGCTGCGCGACGTCATGGCCCTGGCGACACGATAGCCAGGCCGTGGAGCCCGCCGCATGTCCCCCGCCCCCAACGCTCGACGGCAGACTCGCCTTGCCGCCGTTACCGGCGCTGCCTGGCTGCCGCGCCCCCCCCCTTGACCCGCGACCGTATCGGGGCGTTTACCAGCCGGACCCGGTACAGCGCCCAGGTCCTTGTCGATACGCTGGATTTCACCTTCCGGGAGCCGCTGGAGGATTCAATTGAAAGGATCGCGGCTGAATGGTCGAGACCATAAGAAAGCGCATTGCCTTTGTAGTTTCGGCGGAAGGCACCGCCAAGGTGTTCCTGATCGGGCATCTGCGCGCGCTGGCAGTCCATTATGACGTCGCCCTGATCGCCGATACAAGCAACCCGGATTATCTGCGCAGCTTGGGCGTCGAAGGGCAAACCCATCCAGTGGCGCTGAAGCGCAAGATCAACCCCATCGACGACCTGAAGGCCTTGATTTCGCTGACGGCCCTGTTCCGGCGGGAGCGTTTCGATGCCGTGCATTCGGTGACCCCGAAGGCGGGCCTACTGGGCATGATGGCTGCAAGGTTCAGCGGCGTCCGACTACGCACCCATACCTTCACCGGCCAGGTATGGGCCACCAAGACCGGCTTGCCGCGGTTTGCCTTCAAGCAGTTCGACAAGTTGATCGCCAGCCTGACCACCTTCTCTCTAGTCGACAGTGGCACCCAGCGGGACTTTCTTCTGAAGAACGACGTCCTGCCGGCGGCTCGCTCAGGCGTGCTGGCCGATGGCTCGATCTGCGGCGTCGATAGCGTTCGCTTCCGCCCCGATGCGACGGCTCGCGGAAGCGTGCGCGCTGAGCTTGGCTTGGCCGATGACGATCTGGTGTTCCTATTTCTCGGGCGGATCACCCGGGACAAGGGAGTCACCGACCTGGTACAAGCTTTTGCACGGCTCGCCCGCCAGTGGCCGAAGGCGCGGCTTGTCATCGTCGGCCCAGACGAGGATGACCTTCAGCCGGAGCTGATCCAGCATCTGGGACTAGCTATGGTGAATGCCCGCTTTGTGCCCCTGACAAATGTGCCTGAGCGCTATGTTGCGGCCTGTGACGTCTTCTGCCTGCCAAGCTATCGCGAAGGGTTCGGCTCGTCGGTGATCGAGGCGGCGGCGGCGGGCGTTCCAGCGCTGGCGTCGCGTATCTATGGCATTATGGACGCCGTGGAGGAGGGTGAAACCGGCCTGCTGCATCCGCCGCGGGATATCTCCGAAATTCATCGGCTAATGGTCGAACTCGCCGCCGACGAGACCCTTCGGCTGCGGCTAGGCGAGGCAGCGCGCGCTCGGGCACTCACCCGGTTCTCCGCCCAGCGGGTCATCGATGCCATGCAAGCCTATTATCAGGCGCGCCTTTAGCTAGATGGTGCGGACAAAGTGGCTGACCCACCGTCGGATGGATGCGATGAGGATGAAGCCGAGGAAGCTGTCGGCGGTCTGGTCGTATCATTTGGCCAGTCTTCGGCTGTGCTTGAGCTTTGAGAAGAAGCGCTCGACGAGGTTTCTCAGGGCGTAGACGTGGCCATCGATGACGGGCTGGACCTTTCGGTTTCGCTTGGCTGGGATGACGGCGGCGACGCCTCTGGCGTCCAGGTCTTCGCGGATGACGTTGGCGTTGTATCCCTTGTCGGCAAGCAAGACGGCGGGGTTGCGGGCCGGGCTCGTCCATGACCGGCCCATAGCCCTTTACATCGGAGACCTGCCCGCCGCTCAGCGTGACCGCGACAGGGAGGCCCAGAGCGTTGCTGCGGAGATGGATCTTGGTCGAGAAGCCACCTTGAGAGCGGCCAAGACCCTGGTCCTGATCCCCTTTTTTAGCGCGTCGGCGGCGTGCTGGTGGGCGCGGATGATGGTGGAATCGATCATCTGGACGCTGTCGCGGCCGCCGCCGGTCTCGTTCAGTGCCTCCAGCATCACGTCCCAGACCCTCGCCAGGGTCCAGCGACAGAACTGGCGATAGACCGAGCTCCACTTGCCGAAGTGGTTGTGCAGATCCCGCCAGGCCGTTCCCGTCCAGGCGATCCAGAACACCCCATCCAGCAACAACCGGTGACCGCGAGGCCGCCGTCCCCGCCTCGGCCCCTTCTCGACCACGAAGGGTTCGAAAAAGGACCACTCCTCATCCGACATCAAACCACGAACCAAGGCTGCTCTCCCCAAAGAGCAGCCTTGAATCAGCGATCAGCCGACTTGGGAATCCACTTTGTCCACACCACCTAGCGCCGCCGAAAGACCTCGTATGGGCTGCGCGGCTTGCGCTACCGCTACATCGTAACACGGTGATTGCGAATGCCCATGGAGTCGGCCGTGCAGATCGAATATATAGAGATCGGAATGTACCGATCCATGCGCATATTGTCTTAGGTGTAGCCGAGCCATGTCCCTGTTTCCGAGCCGACCCTATGATGGTGCCGGTGCTTACGCTGCGGATTATTTTGACCTCTACCGGGAAGGCGCCGCCAAGGTGGACAGGAACGCTCTGGATGCGGCGGGCCGGCTGTTGGCCGAGCGCGCGGCTCAAGGCCAGATGATCTTTTCCTGCGGCAACGGCGGATCGGCGGCTATTTCCAACCACCTCGTCTGCGACTGCCTCAAGGGTGTTCGAGCGAATTCCTTGCTGAAACCGAAGGTCCACAGCTTATCGACAACGGTCGAGCTACTGACCGCCATCATCAACGACATCGGCTCGGAGGATATGTTCTCCTTTCAGCTTGAGTCCTTGGCTGGTCCGGCCGATGTCTTGATCGCAATCAGTTCCTCCGGCACATCACCGAACATCATTAAGGCGCTGACCTGGGCCAAGGCGAATGGGATGGCGACCATCGCCATGACCGGGTTTTCGGGCGGCGAGGCTGCGAAGCTCGCGGACATTTCCCTGCACGTCCCCATCGACAACTACGGTGTGGTCGAAGACATCCATCAGTCCCTGATGCATATTCTCGCCCAATATCTGCGGCAGGCCCACATTACTGATGCGACGTTGCTCGGCAGCCTGAAGTTTTGATGCTGCCGGCGAGCCAGTAGATGAGCGTTTCACTGTCCCGGGTTTTCGGCTCTCAGTCTCCGCGTTGGACCGCGGCTGGTGCCAAGCTGGTTTGTGAACAGCTGATCGATTTCCGCAGCGTTGGCACTCGGCCGGACATCCTGGTGGTCTTGCCCTATTTCAATGCCGAGCGGTGGATTGATTCGTGCCTTGCGGCGCTGGCCGCCAACGACCAGCCCCATGATATCCTGATCGTCGATGACGGCGACAGGCCCGCCGAAGCCCATGTCAAACCCCAAGACAATCTTGCCATCCTGCGCATAGAGCCCAAGGTGGGCCTGATCGGCGCCTTGAACGCTGCGGCGACGTTCGCGCTCGATCACAGCTATGCCTTCTATGTGCGGCAAGACGCCGATGACCTAGCCTATCCCTGGCGGCTAGCGACTCAGCGACAGCTGCTGCTGGAGACAAACGCGGACCTAGTCTTTTCGCCCGCCCGTGCTGTTGATGAGACCGGGCAGGTTTTATTCCGTGGGACGTCAGGCGCGATCCTCACCCAAGATCCTACCCGTGCCCTGCGGTATGGCAACCCCTACACCCACTCGACATGGTTCCTGCGTACAAGCCTTTTTCAGCGGCTTGGCGGCTATGACCCGAATTTCAAAGCTGCCGAAGACTACGAATTCCTGCAGCGGATCGCCCGGCACGGCGTAATCGCCATGACACCACAGGTTCTGCTCGACTACCGGGTCCACGGCGGATCGGCGACGGCTCAGTCCTTGGCGTGTTCCATCGCGACCATAAAGGTCCAGGCTCACTATTTCGATCCCGGCCAGCCGGCCTCCTACCTTGGGATGATGCGCGCTGTCGCGGCCGCAGCTACGCCACGCAGCTGGAAAACCCAGGCGCGGACGTGGCTGTCTAAGCGCAGGTCCGCCACCTGACTGGTTGGGATAGATTAGCCTAGGAACAGCTCCTTGGGCGTATAGCCGTATAATCCGACACTGAAGTGCGCGACGCATAGGACCGCGATGCCAATCGGCACGCCCCATCGTTGCCAGCCCGTGCGCAGGTAGCCTGCCTGATAGATCAGGAACATTGGGGCAAAAATGAAAGCAAAATAAGCTAGGCGGTCAGAGTGGAAGAGGAAACTCAGCCAGAAATAAGGCATGCAGCTGAGAGAATAAAGCAGCGCGAACTGGTCCAATATCTTGAAATCGCGCTTCGATTTCTGCACCCGAATATAAACGTAGAGCAACATCGGCGCGGCTATGAAGGTCGCGAAATCGAGCCGATTTTTCGTTTTCAATACCGCATCGTACATACTATCGGATCCGATATCCGAATAGGTAGAGATTTTCGCGAATACCGACGACAGCATCATGATCGGCGAGACGCCGATGATGCTCAGGGCGAAGAAGGTGGCGTTCGATACCCAGAGCAACTTGATGGCCACGCTCTTCCGCTTGAATAGGAAGAGCGCTGGGAGTGCGGCGAATACAAAGGCCGAGGTGTGGATCAGAATGGCGGCCACGATCAGGGTGATCGCTGCGATCCAGCGCTGCTTCTCGCCCAGGAGGAAGGACAGGGCGAATATGATCAGGCTGCCGGCCAGAAACTGACGTGTGACGTTGAGCGCGCCGCCCCAAAAAGGAAAATAGGCGATCAGAACCAAGACCATGATCGGAGCCAATTCCTTGGCCCCCGTGGCGAACATGAAGCGCAGCACCGCCACCACAAACAACAAGGCGATGGCCACGAGGAAAACCGGGAAGGGGACCCAGTCGCGTAACAGCGCCACAATCAGCACGAAGCCACCTTCCATGACTTCGGAAACGCTCTGAAGATCCAGGGATTGATAGGCATAGAAGTAGTTCAGCCGGTCGGTATCAGGGAGGCCCACGATCTCTGAACCCCGCAACGGTGACAAGACACACAATACGACGACCGGTATGACGAACAGCACCGCGCCGAAAAGCGCGACGAGCCGAAGGTTTCGGAACCGCAAGGATACAATCGCCAGGATAAAGGCCGATGCGTAAAGCATCGTGATAACGACGAAGCGGACGACCTCTGACTGGCTAGCGGCCACACCGGCCAAAGTTCCGGTTGTCAAGAGCAGGGCTGCGGCCATAAGCTGACCAGGCCCGCTTCCCGCATTGTCGTTGGATTTCATGGCCATGGGCGCGCGCAGTCTAGGCGTCAAGAATCTGCGGCACGCTAGCCCGCGCCAAGTCTCGCTTGCCGGCCCGGGCCGCGTTGCGCCGTAGGAAGTTAATGGCCAATCCAATACTGACGGCGCCCGACACGCCGGAAGAAATGCTCATGCCTGCCAATCCGTAGAGCGATACTCCTACCGCGGCGGCCACAACTGACGCAACCAAAACCACGATTGACCGCCAAGTCAGGCCGCTAAACTGGCCTATGGTCGTCGTCACATAGCCCATGATGCTGGCGAGATAGCTGACCGCGGCCCCCAGAACCAGTGGTGTGAAGGCTGCGGCGGCCGGCATGAAAGCCGCACCATAAAACACCTGGATAACGGCCTTGCCGCAGAACATTGTCAAAATGACAGCCATGGCGCCTACGAGAGCCGTGATGCCTGCGATTACGAGGGTCAGCCGGATGAACCGCCGGCGATCGCCGTGATGATTTGCGTGGGCGAGCTGAGGCGAAGCGGCCTGCCCCAGAGCGGCGACAACCAGGGACCCTACGGAGATGAAGTATTCCACGGCGCCATACTGACCTACCAGACTTACACCGCCGAACCGCTCAAGAACAAAGCGCGGCGAATAGGAGTTGAGCGATACGAAGAACTGTGAAAATGCAAGGGGCGTCGCGTGGCGCATCAGCGAAAGGCCGTATAGCTTTTGCCACCGTCCCCGACGGCGCGGATGGTCGGTGACCGCCGAGCGCTCCGTGATCCGAACCACGGCTTGAGCGGCGAAGCTGGCGGCGGCGAAGGCCAGGGCCGCGACCAGAAGAGACTTCGACAGCCAAAAGGCCGCGGCGCTAAGGGAAAGCGTAAGGAAGCTGCGAATGACAAGAAACAGCGCCACCCGATCAAGCCGGCCCCGGCTTTGCAGTCTGCCATAATAGATATCGCTGACGCTCTCCGAAGCCCGGCCTAGCGCAAACGCCGCCATGGCGGCCGCTTCCATGCCGCGATAGCCCAAGATCAGGATGACGGGAACGATGACGGCGAAGGCCGCGCAGGTCAGGATAAGACGCAGATTCAAATAGTCGCGAAACGCGTAGCGGCCCGCCACGTCGGTGACCATCACCTGTCGCAGGCATAGCTGTGATAGCACTAGGACCGGCGTAGCGATGGCGGTTGCCATGTTGAAGACACCTACCGCCGCCGGTCCGCTCTGTCGCGCCAAGGTAATGGCCAGCAACCACTGGCTCGCTGCGTAGAAGGCGGTGCCGGCCAGAAACCAGACCACGTTGGCCTTTAGCGATAGACCTGACGGATGAGCGAAGGCCATGAAGGTGTCCTGGGCGGAGCGTTTTGGTCGGCAAGGCTTCTGGCCCGAAGTCGCTGATCAGCCGCGATCATTGCCCGCAAGCGGGGTTCGATGGGCTCGGCGGATGGATCAGTTTGGACGGTGACTTATAGGCCGAGTGGAAAACGCCGATCAACCCCAACGCTCGGCCAGTCCAGTCGATTTCGGCGTCGGCGGTGGAATAGTTCGCCCAACAATGCAAAGCTTCATCCTCGGTGCTATAGTCCCCGGTCGCGCCAAGGCGGAGGCGCCGGGCCCGGCATATTTGAGGAAAAGGAAGGGGCGAATGCGGCAGGTTCTAAAACAGGGCTTGGGCTTGCTGGGTCTTGGAATCCGCCAGTCCGTCACGCCGGGTGTGTCCGCGGCCGGCAAAAATCTATTTTTCGATCGGGTGAAAGAACGGCCGCGCTCGGCCTACGCGCTGGATTCCGCCCTTGAACTCAGGCCAAAGACGGTGCTGGACGTCGGATCGGGCGGCGGCGAACATGCTCGCGCCTTCCAAGCGGCCGGCGCCCAAGTCACCTGCGTCGATTTCGGAACCTCGGTCTATTCAAAGGCCAACAATCAGGACGGCCTCAACGTCATCCATATGGACTTTACTCGGTATGATCTTGACGAGACGTTCGAGATGGTGTGGGCGTCCCACGTGCTCGAGCACCAGCACAATGTTGGCATGTTCATCGGCAAGCTGCTCAAGGCCTCCAGTCGGTGGGTGTGCATCACTGTGCCGGACCCGCATCGGGCCCTGTGGGGCGGACACGTGACCCTGTGGACGCCCGGCATCCTAGCTTACAATATTGTACTGGCGGGGGCGGATCTGTCCCAAAGCCAGCTGATCCGCGGAACGAAAGAATTTTCCATTCTGTTTGAGAAGGCGCCGGTCACGCTACCGTCCCTGTCCTACGACCAGGGCGACATTGACCGACTGTCCGCCTTCATGCCGCCGGGCCTGACCGAAAATTCGGATGGTTGGAAGACCTGGTAAGCGGTTTAGATGGGGTAACGGGCCGGCCGCAGCCCCGCAGCCCCGCAGCCCCGCAGCCCCGCAGCCCCGCCGCCCCGCCGCCTTGAGGCGTTGGGGGGAGGGCGTCCCGTTGCCCCATATATGGCGCACGACTGCGGCGTAAGCCGTAGCCGCAGCGGAATCGGGAAATATCCGCGTCACGGCTTGGGCCGCGACGGTTGAAACGGGGGGGGCAAGATGCGATGAGGCATCTCCATCCGTCGGCAAGGAGGGTTGCAAACCGTGGTGATCATAACTGGCGCCGCCGGTTTTATCGGCAGTCATTTGGTCGATCGCCTGCTTGCTGACGGTCACCGCGTCATCGGGATCGACAACTTCGTACGGGGGTCGCGGGATAACATTGCCGAAGCCCTGGCCGACAGCCGCTTTACGCTGATCGAGGCGGACTTGGCCGATCCGGACCAAGTGGCGAACGTGGTCGAACCGATGCTGCATGACGCGGCTGACGCGGAGGCCACGGTCTGGCACCTGGCCGCCAATTCCGACATCGCTGCCGGCGTCACCGATCCCCAGGTTGATCTACGTGACACTTTCCTGACCACGGTCAACATGTTGGCCTTGATGCGCCGGCAGGGCCTGCGCAAGCTGGTCTTCGCATCCACGTCGGCCGTCTATGGGGAGACCGACGCGATACTGGCGGAGGATTTCGGTCCGCTTCTTCCCATCTCGTCCTATGGCGCCATGAAGCTGGCTTCGGAGGCTGCGATCAGCGCCGCGGCCGAAGCCTATCTCGACCAAGTCTGGTTGTGCCGCTTTCCCAACGTCATCGGGGGGCGCAGCACACATGGGGTAATATATGATCTAGTCGGCAAACTCTTGAAGGCGACCAATCAATTGGAAGTCTTGGGCGATGGAACTCAATGCAAGCCTTACCTGCACGTGGCCGAACTGGTTGACGCCATGATCTTCATACGCTCCCGGGCCGGCGATAAACGGGCGCTTTATAATATCGGCCCCGAGGATGACGGCGCCAATGTCCGCTATATCGCCGAGGCTGTGATCGCGGCCTGCGGACGAGATGTGGAGATCCATTATACCGGCGGCGACCGCGGCTGGGTCGGCGATGTGCCGCGGGTGAAATATTCGGTCGATAAGCTGGCCGGTCTGGGCTGGCGTCCGGCCAGCACGTCGGAAAAGGCCGTTGATCTCGCTGTCACTCAGATCTTCAAAGAACGGGGCGTGATCTAAATGCAGATAGTCATCCTGGCGGGCGGCAAGGGTACGCGCCTGGCATCGGTCAGCGGCGACCTGCCCAAGGCCCTAGTAGATGTAGCTGGCAAGACGCTGCTGGAACGTCAGCTTGAAATGGTCGCTGCCCAGGGTGTCACCGACGTCCTGATTCTGACGGGCCACATGGGTGATCAGATACAGGCCTTCTGCGGAGATGGCGCACGCTGGGGCCTGAACATCCGCTGCTCCCAGGAAGAGGCACCGCGGGGCACGGCAGGTGCCCTACTCGACGCGGGTGCGGACCTGGCCGAGCGATTTACTGTCCTCTACGGCGACACAGTCATGGAGGTCGATCTCAACCGGCTGGCCAAAGCGCATGGGGATCACGGCGCGGCGGCGACCCTGTTCCTGCACCCCAATGACCACCCCTACGATTCCGACTTGGTGGAAATCGATACGGAGAGTTGGGTGTCGGCGTTCCATCCGTCGCCCCACGCGCCTGACGCCGAGCTGCCCAACCTAGTCAACGCCGCCCTCTATGTGCTGGAGCGGGACGCCGTGCTGAACCTCTCCGAACTGCCGCCAAAGCCGGATTTCGGCAAGCATGTCTTCCCCGCGATGCTGCGTCAGCGCCTGCCGATCTTCGGCTATGTCAGTCCGGAATATATTAAGGACGCCGGCACGCCCGACCGCATCGAAAAGGTCCGCCAGCACATCCAGCTCGGACGGCTGGCGGACAGGTCCTTGCGCACGCCCAGCGCCGCCATCTTCATGGACCGGGACGGCGTCCTGAACATCGAGCGAAGCCGCATCTCGCGGTCCCAGGATCTGCAGCTGACGCCAGGCGCGGCTGAGGCGGTGAAGCGGATCAATGACAGCCGATACTTGGGCGTGGTGGTGACCAACCAACCCGTGATCGCCCGCGGCGACTGCGATGTCGCGGGCCTTGGCCGCATTCATGCGCGGCTCGACACGCTTCTTGGCCGCCATCGCGCCTATATCGATGCGCTCTATTTCTGCCCGCATCATCCCGACAGTGGCTTTGCCGGCGAGCGTCCCGAGCTGAAATTCGCCTGCGCCTGCCGCAAGCCCGAGACTGGCCTGGTCGATCAGGCCGCCTCCGATCTCAATATCGACCTCGCCCGGTCCTGGATGATCGGCGACAGTACCTCCGATATCGAGATGGCGCGCCGCGCTGGGCTGCGCTCGGTGCTGGTGCGAACGGGTTTGGCGGGGGGCGATGGGCGTAATGAGGTCCAGCCGGACCATGTCGCCGAGGATCTGGCGGCCGCCGTGGATCTTATCTTGAAAGAGGCGGCGGATGGCTCGCTCGCGGCCGGCGAGATGATGGCATGATTATCAGCAAAACCCCGATGCGCCTAAGTTTCGCCGGTGGCGGCAGCGACCTGCCCGTCTATTACCGGGAGTATGGCGGAGCGGTCCTATCCACCTCGATCGACAAGTTCATCTATATCTGCCTGAACAAGGCCTTCGATCACCGGGTGCGCGTCGCCTATTCCAGAACGGAAGAGGTGAATTCGAGCAATGACGTTGAACACCCCTTGGTCCGCGCCGCTTTGAACAAACTCGGCATCGCCGGAGGCGTGGAGATCGCCTCCATCGCCGACATTCCCTCGGGTGGCAGCGGCTTGGGATCGTCCAGCGCCTTTACTGTCGGCCTACTACACGCTCTGCACGCCTATCTTGGCCAATATCGGTCGCGACAGGACTTGGCGGCCGAGGCCTGCACAGTCGAGATCGATATCTGCGGCGAGCCGATCGGCAAGCAGGACCAATTCGGCGCGGCAATGGGCGGAATCAACTATATCCGTTTCAATCCTGACGAGACCGTGGATGTGGAACCGGTGATGATGCCGGGCGCGGCGCTGCGCCAGATGGAGCAGAGCCTGATGATGTTTTACACTGGCGTTGTCCGCTCCGCATCCGAGCTGTTGAAGACCCAGGCCGACAACCTGGCCAGCGACGCCGCCAAACGTCGCAGCACCCGGCGGATGGTTGAACTGGCTGGCGAACTCTGCACCGAACTGCGCCAGGGCCGCCCTGACTCTCTGGGCGAAATAATGCACGAGGGCTGGGAGCTTAAGAAGTCGCTGGCCACTGGTATCACGGGGGGCGTGTTTGACGATGCCTATGCCCGCGCGCGCCAGGCGGGTGCCCTGGGTGGTAAGCTGTTGGGCGCGGGCGGCGGCGGTTTCTTGCTCTTCTACGTGCCCGAAGACCGGCGCGAGGCGGTGAAGAAGGCTCTGCATCCCATGACCCATACCGGTTTCGCCCTAGATCACCGCGGCACCACGGTCGTCTTCCATAACTAGGGCCAATCGACATTCAGGGATTCACGCGTGGCTTGATGCGTGATTCATAGGTCTCCGCTTTGGCGGAGGTCTGCGATGGGCGTGAAGCGTTACGAACTGGACGAAGCACAGTGGTCGCGGATCGCGCCCTTGCTGCCCGGCAAGGCGTCCGATCCCGGCAGGACGGGTTCGGACAACCGTCTGTTCGTGAACGGGGTGCTGTGGGTGCTGCGGTCGGGCGCGCACTGGCAGGACCTTCCCGAGCGCTACGGCAAGTGGAAGACAGCGCACAAGCGCTTCAGCCGCTGGGCGGCGGCCGGGGTGTGGGAGAAGGTGTTC
>Ga0172380_10003095_pt1 | contig 23757 bp, 30 predicted proteins | sample Leawe162metaG_FD_119747 | JGI IMG/M metagenome (GOLD analysis project Ga0172380, IMG submission 119747) | Leachate microbial communities from a municipal landfill in Southern Ontario, Canada - Leachate well 162 metaG | ecosystem: Engineered > Solid waste > Landfill > Unclassified | place...
GCATTGAAAGGTTCCCACATAGGTCGTGGAGTCGTGGTCCCGTTGGGGTTTGCCCTCCGAGTCCGGCGAGGTCTGCGTAAAAACGCAACCCAGTTTGACCTCGCGCGTTTTGGCTTCGCCCTCACATCAGCCACTTTTGCAGGTTTCTTCGAGCGAGACTTGCCGCTTGAAATCGCCTGCCCGCCCTCAATCGGGGGTGGTGTCTTGTCTGATTTCATTTCCCGAAGCCCTTTATCCTTCTTCCTGCCGGTGTCGGCGGTGCCATCAGTTGCCGGATCGCAGAGAAGATCGTTTGGATGTCCCGGTCTTGATTCCCGACCTTGCTTTCAAGCGCGGCAATCTTCGCGGCCAGTTCCTTGTTGCCCGTGATGACTTCCCGCAGGCGCACGAAGGCCCGCACAACGTAAACGCTCATTTCGGTTGCCCGCTTGGAGTTAAGCACCGAGGCCAACATGATCGCGCCATGTTCTGTGAAAGCGTAGGGGTGTGCTCGCCGTGCTCCTCCCCAACTTGAAGTCACAGATTGTGATTTCAAGTTGTCTGCTTCCTCGGCGGTCAATTGAAACATGAAATCGGGAGGGAAGCGCTCCGCGTTTCTTTTGACGGCCTGATTCAGTGTTCGTGTTTCCACGCCGTAAACCCCGGCCAGGTCGGATGCCAGCATGACCTTCTGCCCACGAATCAAGTGAATCTGGCTTTCGATGGGAATCATTTCGTGGCTCATAAAATCATGCGGCTTTGTTGAACTTCGCGTGAGTGACCTTCTCTCCCATGGTCGGCATGATGTCGAAGAACAACCTTGCGGCCTGCGGGGTCGCCAACCCGTTGTAATGCGCCTGGATGATCTTCGGAGAGTTCCCCGCCTCATAAGCGATTGCCGCGAGATTCTTTTTTTGAGCGAGCCGGTAGGAAATCGCGGAGTGCCTCAAGGCATTCGCTGGCCACGGCTTCAAGTCCTTCCTCGTCGTCTCCGTTTGCGGGTCAATCTGTGCAGCCCATGCAGGCGGGTAATCGGTGAAAAATGGCCCATACCCGGCGTTGATCCGCGAGAGAGTCCACAAGTCCCGCGCCTTCGTCAGGTCGGACGGCCACACCTTGCCCTCTTTTTTCGCGTAGGATGCCAGCCACGCCTTCGCATTTGCGGGAATGGTGACAACGCGGCGGGAGTTGGTTTTCGCCACGCCTGCGCCAATTGTGATGTCGCCCTGTGCGAGCGAAATGGCTTTCCAGTCGAGCCGTTCAATCTCGGCCTGCCGCAGGCCGCAGAACATGGCGAGGACGACGCCGGGGAAAATCTCAGGATGGCAGACTGACAACAACGTCGCGGCTTCCTGCGGTGTCAGGATTGCGGCTTCCCTTCCCGTCACCGTGACTTTCGAGGTGCGCTTGGCCGGGTTGCCCGTGATCCATCCTCGGGATTCGCAGAACGAAAAAAACATACTGAGCTGCGTGCGGTAGTGCCGAACGGTCGCCGGTGACGATGTTGCAGCCAACCCGTCAAGCATCCGCTGGCAATCGTCGGCAGTGATGCTGGAGGTTGTCCGGTCCGCGAAGAATTTGGAAATGTAGGTTGACCGGCTTTTCAGCGTTGCGCGGTATTCGTCGGACCTGTCGGCGCGGCTTTGCTCGAATGCTTTCACGGCATCGGACATGGGCTCGCCGGATTCCTTCCGGCGTTTCTCTTCCACCGCCGCCCGCGCAATTTCGACAAGGGTCAACCCGGTGCCTGCCAGAATCTTTTCGGCGGCGACGGCATCCGCCCGCGTTGTCGAGGTCATGGCGGTGACAGAAAGCCCGAAACGCTTCTGCTCTTCCTTGATCTCCTTCAACCGGGATTCCGCCTTTTTTTTGTCAACGTAGAGTTCGCGCTTCCTGCCGGTGGCGGTCGGGTATGTAACCCGATAACGGGTTACACCGTTGATTTTGAGTTCGCTGATTGCGGTGTTTGCCTTTCTCATAAGTAACCCGGTAACCCAAAAGTAACCCGATAGCAAGCATTATTTTGCAGCTTGAAGCAGTTGCTTGCAATGGCATTCTTTCCAGTGAATCACACGCAAAGCCTGTGCTTATGCGGTTTCCAGAGTATTTTGAAGAGCGCACCCGGCTGGGATCGAACCAGCGACCATCGGATTAGAAGTCCGGTGCTCTATCCACTGAGCTACGGGTGCAAATCGGGCTGCGGGTTGGTTTCGCAGGATTTTCCGCAGCGAAAAATGTTGTCTCAAAAACCGTCGGACAGGTCAAACTTATGCCGAGGCGGGCATGAGGCCGGTTGGAACACTGCCCTGCTGCCATTTCCTCCTCGACCTGCGCCGGGTGCGCGGAGGTGAACAGCCCCCCCAAATCCGCGGGTAACGCCAACGATGGGAGGGCGAACCTCTGTGTGAGCCCACTTATTACGGCTCAGACGGAGCTTCGCCCTCCCAGGACGGAGCTTCGCCCTTACGCGCGGATTTTGGGACCCTTTGCTTTTGTGCGCCGGAGTTCGAGGAAGCATTCGCCGTCGAGGACGGATTTCCGGACGATCACAAATTCCCGGGGCGGATCAAGAAACGCGCCCGGCAGCCCGGTGAGCGTGGGAGCCAGCCGACCGCCAAAGATCACGGGGGCGATGGTGAGGAAGATGCCATCGACGAGGTCGAGGGAGGCCAGCGATCGGAGCAAGGTTCCGCCTCCCTCGCAGACAAGGCGTTTTACGCCGAATTCGGCCCGGAGGATTTCGAGCGATTTCCGCAAATCAACTGTCCGCCCCCGAAAAAGAAAAAGCTCGGCTCTGCGGGCGATCCCGGAGCGAAGGCGCACCGGCATGCGCCGGGTGGAAAAAATCACGAGCGGAGACCCGGAATATTTGAAGGCCTTCCACTCGGGATCGAGGTTGCCGACGTTCGAGACGATCACGCGCAGCGGCACGGGTGGGAGCCCGCGCGCCATGCGCCCGCCGCGCAAATCCTCGCGTGAAAGCCCCATGCTCATGGAATCTGCCGCAACTGTTCCCCGGCCTGCCATGACGGCATCGGCACCGGCCCGGACCTCCTGCAGCCGACGCTTGTCGTCCGCCGATGTGAACCGGGAAGGAGTGAAGGCGCGCGTGCTCGTCTTGCCGTCAGCCGTCATGGCGAAGTGGGCGATGACAAGCGGGCGTTTCGGCACCACGGGCTAAGCCTCCGATTGCTCCGGGGTCGGCGCGGCCCGCTCTTCCGCGATGGCCTCGGCGACCTCGGGCGCATAATCGCGCAGCACATTGTGGGCGACGCGGGTGATCCAGACGGTGATGAGAACGGTGACGCCAAGTTCCACGGTGTAGGCCGCCCATGCCCACGGGCCCTGGTGGAGTCCCCCCTTGGCCGCCCGCCCGATCACCGCACCGCCATAAGCATAAGCGGCGCTGATCGGAAGAAATCCGACCCACGAGGCGAGCATGAAGCGCAGGAAAGAAATCCGGGAAAGCCCGAACGCGCAGCTCACGAGGCTGTGCGGAAGAATCGGCGAAATCCGCGTGAGCACGACCAGCTTCCATCCGTCCATCGCCGCCGCGTGGTCGAGCGCCTGGAACTTCCTGCTCCCGGAAAATTTGCGGGCCATCCAGCTGCGGAGGAGGTAGCGGGTGGACACGAAATTGGCGAGCGCCCCGGCCACGGAACCCAGGGAGACAAGAAGTGTCCCCGACCAGAAGCCATACACCGCCCCCGCCCCGAAACTCAGCACCGAGCCCGGCAGGAAGAGGACGCAGGAAAGCGTGTAGAGGACGATGAACCAGATCCACCCGATCCACCCGCTTTGCTCGACCCAGAGCATCCCCTGATCCATCCAGGCTGTCCAGACGTCAAACATCAGGGTTCAGAGCACGCGGAGGTGGAATCCGCCGTCCACGTTGAAAACCTCTCCGGTGCTGTAGGGGAATGCCCCGGAAGCGATGGCGGCCACGGCGCGCCCGACATCCTCCGGACGGCCCCAGCGGTTGATGGGGGTGAGCCCTCCGGCAAAAAGCTTGTCGTATTTTTCCTTCACGGGACCGGTCATGTCGGTCTCGATCACGCCGGGCCGGATCTCATACACCCCGATGCGGTGCTCCGCGAGGCGGGCGGCGAAGAGCTTCGTCATCATGGCGAGCCCGGCCTTCGCGATGCAATAGTCGCCACGGTTGACCGAGGCGGTATAGGCCGAGATGCTCGTCACATTCACGATCGCGCGGGGGAATTCCGCGTGTGGCCCGCATCCGATCATCCAGCGCGCCGCCGCCTGCGTGAGGAAATAGGGCCCTTTGAGGTTGATCGAAATCAGGCGGTCGAAGCTCTCCTCTCCCGCTTCGAGGAGATCCGCTCGGACATCCGGGGCGACCCCGGCATTGTTGGCCAGGAGATCCAGCCGCCCGAATGTTGTTTTCACGAATTCCAGAAGGCGCGCGCGGTCGGCGGCGACGGAAATATCGCCCTGGCAGATTTCCGCGCGGATGCGCCCGCCTGCGGCCCCGAGGCAGAGGGCGCGGCATTCGTTGGCCGCGGCCTCGTTCCCGGCAAAATTGATGACGATGTCGTGCGTGGCGGCCTTGGCGAGGGCGAGGGCGATCCCCCGGCCGATGCCGCGCGAGGACCCGGTGATGAGTGCGGTCGGTTTCATTGCAATTTTTTCTCCAGGATTTCCCCGGCCATGGCCGGGTTGGCTTTCCCTTTGGAAAGCTTCATGAGCTGGCCCTTGAGGAAGTTCAACGCGCTCGTCTTTCCGGATTTGTAATCGGACACCGGCCCGGGGTTGGCGGCGATGACCTCGTCGGCAAGCTCCCCGATCGCGCCGGTGTCGCTCACCTGCTTGAGCCCCTTTTCCTCGACGATCACGTCCGCATTTTTCCCGGTGGCGAACATCTCCGCGAAGACCTCTTTTCCCTGGCGCGAATTGATCACCCCCGAGTCGATGAGGTTCACGAGTCCGTCGAGAGCCTGCGGCGCGACCGGGCATTCGTCGACGCGCAGCGACGCCGACGCCATCGCGCTCTGCAGGTCGTTAAGAATCCAGTTCGCGACGTTCTTGGGTTTTTTTGCCCCCTTGGCCGCCGTCTCGAAGTAGGAGGCAAGCCCGAGGTCGTCGGCCAGCACGGACGCATCGTATTCGCTGACACCGAAGTCCGCGACGAATCGCGCGCGCTTGTCCCACGGGAGTTCCGGCTGCCGCGCTTTCGCCTCGGCGACAAGGGCCTCCGTGCGCACCGGGAGGAGATCCGGATCCGGAAAATAACGGTAGTCGTGCGCGCTCTCCTTGATGCGCATGAGCGTGGTCTCCCCGCGCGCGTCATCCCAGCGGCGGGTCTCCTGCGCGAGAACCCCTCCCCCGCGAAGCACCTCGATCTGGCGCGGGATCTCGAAGGCCAGCCCGCGGCGCACGCCGGAAATCGAATTCAGGTTTTTCAGCTCGATCTTGGTTCCGAATTTTTCGGTTCCGGCCGGGCGCACCGAGACGTTCACGTCGCACCGGAGCTGGCCCTTTTCCATGTCGGCGTCGCTGATCCCTCCGTAGACCATGAGCTGCTGGAGCACGGTCAGGTAGGCGAACGCCTCTTCCGGCGACGCGATGTCCGGCTCGCCGACAATCTCGAGAAGAGGGGTCCCCGCGCGGTTGAAGTCGATCCCCGTGGCCGTCTCCATGTGGAAGCTCTTGGCCACGTCCTCCTCGAGGTGGATGCGCACCAGACGGATCTTTTTGTCCTTCGCCGCAATCGCCTTCTGCGCGTCCTTCGGATACGCCAGGTCGTGGAGCGGCACCGCCCCGCCGAGGCAGAACGGCACGTCATACTGGCTGATCTGGTAGTTCTTCGGCATGTCCGGATAAAAATAGTTCTTCCGGTCGAATTTGCAGACCGGCCCGATCTCGCATCCGAGCATGATCCCCGCGAGGGCGGTGAGTCGGAGTGCCTCCCCGTTCATGACCGGAAGGGCACCGGGAAGCCCGAGGCAGACCGGGCAGACATTCGTGTTGGGTTCCGCTCCGAACCCCACCGCGCACGAGCAGAACATCTTGCTGCGCGTCTTGAGCTGGACGTGGACTTCGAGGCCGATGGTGGCGGTGTATTCGGTCATGGTTTTTTGGCGGGAGATGGTGAAGCCTGGGTGTTCGGGAACGCGTAATCGAGCGCTTTCCGCAGGTCGAGTCCCCCGAGCTTTTTTTGCAGCGAAGGATCGTTCACAGCATCCAGCAACGCCCGGCTCCCCATCAATCCCAAAAAATTTCTTTCCCGCGCATCGCGGATCACCGCCGGGTCCTGGAGCAACGCGGCCATGCGCGGGTGCTGCAGGATTTCCTGAACCCCCGGATAATCGAGAAAACGCGCCATCGCCGCCTGGTCGGAGGCCAGCTTCCCGACGCGCCCGATCACCTCGTAAATTTCCGGCGGGGCCACATCCACGGCCACGACCGTCCGTCCGGCCGGCCCGAGTTCGAGCGAGTCCTTCAACCTGACGATCTCCCGCACGGGCGCGGGAATCTCGGAGAGCGACCGAACGCCCATCGTCGCCTCGGCAACCGCGCCGGACGTGCGGATGATCGTGATCCCTCCCCAAAGGATCACGAGCCCGGTGAGCAGCCCGAAAAGCGACCCGCCCAAGCCGTAAAAAAGCCGGAGCATGCCGGAGGGTTGCTGGCCGGTCCGCTTGAACAAAACCGCCCCGAGAAACAGGGCCAGGCCCAGGACGACAAGCGTGACAACCGACCCAGCGAAGGCCCCGGCCAAAAATCCGTATCCGGGCAGAACCTTCTCCACGACGAACCCCGTGGCCTGCCCCGCGAGAACCCCCAGAACCCCCGAGAATACAAACGCGCAGAAGCTCACGCCGCTGCGGACGACCCCCCGCCTCCAGCCATTCCACAACTCCCAGAGCAGAAGCAGGAACCCCGCAAAAAAGAGGGCCCCCTGCCAGAGCGGTGAACCGTGGGACACATTCATCGCGGGAGGACATCCAGCCCGCGCTGGCGCAGCACATGGTCGCACAGGACCAGTGCCGTCATGGCTTCCACGATGGGGACCGCCCTCGGCAAAACACAGGGATCGTGGCGGCCCCGCGCCGTCAGTGTCGAGTCCTCGCCGGACACCGTCACGGTCGCCTGCTCGCGCGAAATCGTGGCGGTCGGCTTGAAGGCGACGCGGAAATTGACCGCCTCCCCGTTGCTGATCCCTCCTTGGACCCCGCCGGACAGGTTGGACGTCGTGCGGACGCACCCGCCTTCCATTTTGTAGGCGTCGTTGTGCTCGGACCCACGCAGGACGGTCCCGGAAAACCCGGAGCCGATCTCGAACCCCTTCGTCGCGGGCAGGCCCAGCATCGCCTTGGCCAAGTCCGCCTCCAGCCTGTCGAAAACCGGTTCCCCGAGCCCGGCCGGGCAGCCGCGCACAACCCCCTCGACGATCCCCCCCACGCTGTCGCCTTCGCCCCGCACCCGCCTGATCCGCTCGACCATGCGCCCGGCGGCTGCGGCATCCGGGCAGCGGACCGCGTTGGACTCGATGTCCGCCGCGCGGACCGATCCGGGATCCACGTCGGCCTCGATGTCGTGGATGGTGGCGACCCATGCCAGGATTTCCAAATCCGGAAACAACGCCCCGAGAACTTTCTTCGCCACGGCACCGGCGGCCACCCGCCCGATCGTCTCGCGCGCCGACGACCTTCCCCCTCCCTGCCAATTGCGGACACCGTATTTGGCCTGGTAGGTAAAATCCGCGTGCGACGGGCGGAAATGCGTCTCCATTTCGCTGTAGGCCTCCGGGCGCGCATCCGTGTTTCTCACCATGATCGAAATCGGCGTCCCCAGCGTCACCCCGCGAAAAACCCCGGACAGAATCGTGCAGGCGTCCCCCTCCTTGCGGGGCGTGACGAGGTCGCTCTGGCCTGGGCGGCGGCGGTCGAGGTCCGGCTGGATGTCCGCCTCCGACAGCGCAAGCCGCGGCGGGCAGCCATCGATCACCACGCCGACCCCGCCGCCATGAGACTCCCCCCATGTCGATATCCGAAACAATGTCCCAAACGTGCTGGCCATGAACGGGACATTCAAACCCGAAGTCCGCCCCGGAATCACGCCAATAATGCAGGGGTGTCGCGATTGCGATTGAGAAGACGTCCCCTCATTCCGCTCTCTTTGTCGCTCTCTTCCGGTTTGTCAACCGGCGGATCATCTGCGATACTGGAGGCATGGCCCGGATCGCCCCGATCGTGTTGATATTTGTTTTTGCCTACGCCGCCACTGCCGCGACACCGATAGTCCGCGAACCCGGGGCCATCTACCTCTCGGACTTCGGTCTCAAACCGGCCAAACTCAAAGTGCTCGCCCCTGCTCCCGCCTCCTTCGATACCGCCCAGACCAGGTATGCGGGCACCCTCCGTTTTCCCCAAACAGTGCAGGTCGAAGGCATAGGCGCGAACGGCCTCATCCGGATCCGCGGCAACGCCCAGCAGGGAGGGATCGTCGCTTGGGTCAGCCCCCAGTCTTTGGAACCTCTCCCCGAAAAGTTTGTGGAAAACCTCCGGAAGAGCGAAACCCGACGGAACGAAGTCGAGGCTCTGGTCTCACGGAATGAAGTGGCAATCGGCATGACCGTCGACGAGGTCGCGCGAAGCCTGGGGAAACCCCAGAAAAAAACCAGCCGGGCCGACAAGTCCGGAACCCAGCAAATCTGGGAGTTCATCAAATACCAGATCGTTCCCCAGACAACCTATGCCCCGGTCAACAACCAGACCGTGATCACCTACCAAAAGACCACGAATTCGCCCGGGGGGACATTTGTCCAAAACAGCCAGGGACTTGCCGCCAACACGGTTTACGTCAAAGTCCCGGTCGGGACACTCACCGTCACATTCAAGGACAACATCGTCGAAGCCCTCGACCAATCCGAAGGAACCACCACCGGAGGTCAAGTATCAGTTGTCATCCCCCCGATTAACGTGTATTGGTAGCGCCCACTCAAAGTGGCGGGGTAGCCAAGTGGTAAGGCACGGCTCTGCAAAAGCTGTATTCGTCGGTTCGATTCCGACCCTCGCCTTTCTTCCTTACCAATCATTTACTAGACAGCGTTTGCGGGCGAATGACCTTTCTAGACTGCTAAAAAACACGGCTTCAACTGCTAAAAACTGCGGCTTGAGTCAGTAAGTTTTCCCGATGTTGGAAGACGTTCTTTTCAGGCATGTTCAACCCCAAGTTTCCTTCCAAGGATGCAGATTCTGTGGAGGGTAAAAAAAAGGAATCCCCTTTGGCCGGGAAACTGGACGGCGTGCTGCCCCCCTCCGGTGGGCGTTCCCGCATGAAGGGTGGCTTCCACACACAGCTTCGCTTCGCGAAAATCATGGCGCTTGAACCTGTCCCTGCTTTTCAGAACGACTGGAGGGGTGCATTTCATTTCTCTTACCCTTTCGATATTCGGTGAAGCCTGCGTTCGTTGGCTCCTTTGGCTCTGAATTGAGACGACACGACTGGGGAACGGATAGCATGCTTCCCTCTTTCTGGGCTCAATTATTGTTGAACAATAATTTCTCGAAACAAGACTCCGACCCTCACTTGTGAGGGAGCCGGAAACCTACCCTTTGCGAAGTGTCAAAACTCGCGGGCGTGGAAGACTGGCAAAGGAAGGAAGCCGTTCTCTTCTCAGAGATTTGGGGTTTTCTTTATCTCCATCTCTAAGGTGCATTTCGGGGGACGGTCGCCCCGTGCTGCTATCATTTCCGCTCTCAGCCTGTCCGTGATTGCTCTCGTTCGCAAAGTTTGTTCTCTCGCTTCTTCCGAGGTTACGTGCGGCATCGAGGAGCGTATCACCCGTCCCCATGCCCCCATAGCCACGGCAGGCATTTTCAATTTTGTTGCCTTGTCTTGATTGTCTGCCTGTTCTGACTTCTTCGGTTTCATGATTGCGCTCTTCCCTCTCTCAATGCGGCCTGTTCCTTCCTGAACTGTGCTACCATGTCCGCGTGAGCGTTCGCTTCTTCGGAAGTCCGCTGCGGCATCGACAAGCGTATCTGTCGCCCGATCTCCCCGAGTGCCACCGGGATATAGGGTGCGCTAGGCTGCTTTTGCGTTTTGCTCTCTTTGGAATTCTCCGGTTTCATGGGATTTTTGATTGTTGCCACAATAAAGAGGACCGATTCATTACTCCAATGGAAAAGTTCTTCCTGGGCAGTGACGAAAAACCAGAATTGCTTGGCGTGTCTGTGGGGGTAGAATTTCGCCCTTTCAATGTGAATATCATTTCTAACGCTATCCAGATTTCATGAATACCCCCGGCGTCCATTTCAAACAGGGGAAACTGCGCATTTTTACTGAAGACGAGGCGATGACCGTGGAAGCGTGGCCCTCATTGAAGGCGGTTCAGAAGGTAGGCATTGCGCCTTGGGAGGAGTTTGAACCGAGATTCCGAATTCTCATCCCTCCCGAAACGATTGCAAGGTCCGAAGCAGAGGAGACGCTTCCCAACGATGAGACGTTTTCCCGCCAGCGACAAAAAGCATTCGCTGCCTTCAGGGCAAGAATTCCCGTTCCAGTCGCGGTTTTGGTTGAAAAATACCAGTCCCGCCAATTGAAGCTTCTTCGTCTGATGCTGAAAAGTCCGGCATCCATTGAACTGGCCGGGATAAATCCGGCTCTCTGCTTCGCGCTGGCAAATTATAAGCGATTCCGCGAACGGTTTTGCACGCTGGAGGGTGCCGCGATAGTGGCCAAGCGACGCCAGAGAGAAATTGCGGATTGGGTAGGGTTCCCCAGCACAGAAGCCGTCGTGAAGATTCTGGCAAAAATCCCCCCGGAGTCAGCCAGCTTGGAATCCCTCAAATCCCTACGCATTTTGATTCGCAATCCGGAGGTCATGAAACTCCTGTCTCACCTTCCGAGAATCAATGCCGGAGTTTTGGGAATTCTGGCCGAGCGCAGACTCTTGGACATGACCAAGCCGACCCTCCTTGCGGATATCGCAGATCGCCCGGAGGAGGATTTTCATCCACATGCGAGGGAAACGCTTTTGCATATTGCCGAAATGCTCGCATTGGTCGCCCCAAATTCTCCCCTGCCGATATTCTCATCTCTGTCGAAACTCCAATCTTTCCATGACGAAACCACGGCTGAGTTCCTGCGTGTCACATCACAAAAAGACGGGCCACTGCCAAATCCGCCAATTGCAGGCACGGACAATATCCTCCCGATTCTCACATGCAACGATCTGCGCGAAGAGGGACGCTTACAAAAGAACTGTGTGGGCGGATACGTGGAACGAATCCAAAAGGGTGGGATATTCGTTTATCGGGTATCGAAGCCCAAGCGAGCCACGCTTTCAATTGTCAAGACTCCAGAGGGTGACTGGATCATCGGAGAGCTAAAATGCTGCGCGAATGCAAATGCTTCAGACGCCACATATCAGGCGGTCCAAAACTGGCTCGATCAGCATGCGTTCTCATGGTGATTTTCGGGGCAGCCCAGCGAGAAATGCGGCGATATTATCTGGCTCTTACGTCAAGCACGCTATTTTCAACATTCACTTTTAGTGGCTCGTGAATTCCAGCATCAACACTGCTTCCTTGAAGGCGAACAAGCGGCATTCGCTTGATGTGATCAGGCATATTTATGAGGCGTTCAGGAGATTTGTCGTATAAGTTCTTTACGGTCGGAATTGCTTCAATCGCGGATGATATCTTGTAAAGATAAACAGCACAAAGAACACTAGAGGCAGCAATGACTGCTAATAAGATATGCAATAGCGGTTTCATGGGCGCATTTGGCTTTCTGGGTTTATGTCTCGCTTTTCAAAGTATTGTCCGTACTCGTTTTTCCTTTAGCGACTGGCAGACATTTCACTACTGACTCATCGCACGCTGCTGAGGTGTCAGATATTCTGATTTCTTTAGAGCAAAAAAGAGTGCACTGTATTTGACCAACTGAGTTGAATATGGAACAACCTCGTTATGGTAAGTGCCGGGAGATGTTACAGTGGTTGTTTGTCCATAGTTGCCATAGTAATAATCTCCACGAGGGCTTCGGACGGTTGCGTTGCCTATCGTATTAGCTGTATAGCTTTCTCCGGGTTGGTAAGTTGGAATGACCATGATGCCCTCTTCTCTTCCTGCGGGGGTATTATTTGCAAATAAAACGACTTCGGCACCAACCTTTCTGGCTTGCACTCTAAGATCAAGTGGTATCATCGATGTTAGATAAGGGGTGCCACGAGGGATCGTCCAATCAACATACCCAAGTAAAATATAGCCGCGCCTCTTCCACTCCGCACCTGCGGCATTGATATCATCAACTTGGATTGTCTTCGGGGTTTTAGTTGGAATGGCGCGTATCATATTCTGCACGCTTGGAGGATATATCGTCTTAACGTCCCGATATTGAATCGAGTATGGATTAATGATGCAGCCAGTGAGCGTTGCGGCACTCAGGCCGATAAGAAGCAGAGCGCTTATTGAATCTCGGTTCATGATTTTAAGTTTAGGAACTCTGGAGGAATGGACAAGGTTTCTCAATAATTGTTCACGTTGAGATCTATGCTTGGAGTGCTTGGAGCTAGATACATATTAAAAAACACTTTGTGCGGAATTGAATCTCCACTACAGAAATATTTGGACTGCACATACTGGCCAGCTTGGCTGGGAATAGCGCGTAATACGCGCACTCCGAATCGTGCTCCGAAACGTCCTTCACTCCCTTCCTTGACTGTAACCACGCAGGGAGTTTTGCCAAAGTCTTCGTTTTGAAATTCAATTCGTGCTCCGGGGGGATCAGACTCTATTTCCATTTCCACAATCTGATTTTCAGATGGCGTGGTTGGATAGCTCAATGGGTAGTAGGGCCGTGGTGACGAACATGCGCAAAGAAGAACTGCAAAACTGAGGGCAAGAATGTTTTTCATCATAAGATTACCACGCACGAAATTTCCTGATAAGCAGAACAAGGAGCATGGCAACCACGAAAAGCGGGATGCTTTCCAAGAGAACTTCTGACCCATACTCGAAGATATCCCCGAAGTTTTCCGTTTTGGAAAGAGAACCGACAAGAGGGGAGTTTTTCACAACGCCCCGCCCCGCATGAATTGCGAAATTTTCCCCGTAGTCTGCCAAACTTGGCACCGTTATCTTTCCAGCAACAAAAAGAATTCCTCCAGCAATCTCCTCAACTTGCTTTGAACCACGTGCAAGATCCTGCATTCTGCGGCCAAAGAGGCTGTCGCTGGTTTCCGGGACGGCGGGAAAGGCGTTGTTCAATCTTGATTGCAGGCTCCCGATGGGTCCATCGGCAGCGTATTCACTGGGATCTCTATTTGTCATTCTTCCTCATTCTTGACCGTTGCATCAGACGATTGAAACAGGAGGCGAATCCTTGGATTCGTATTCCACCAAGCCTTGATTTTTCCCCACCATTTCGCCGCGTAGAAAATCAGGAGGGCCAGAAGAGCAAGGGCAATCAGTTTGCGAAGAAAAAACTCAGTATATCCACCCCCCGGAAGAGTTGCGCCTGAGCCGATTGCGTAGAAGAAAAGTTGAAGCAAAGACAGCACTACAAAAACCCAGAGCGCTTGAACGAGGAAGGAAGGAGGGCGCTTTTTCATTCTGTGATGCTGCTATCACAATTCTAGTTTCTTGTTCCCGATAAGGTCAAGCGCTCAACCGCATGACCCGGAAAGGAAACCTGATTGGCAAGCAAGTGAGTAAGTCGAGAAACCATCTCGGACTGTCGCAATCCGACCTTGCCGCGAAGTGTCAACTGATTGGATGGGACTTGAGCCGAGACGTTCTGGCCCGGATCGAATCGGGAGTCAGGGGAATCTCTGACAAGGAAATTGCGATTTTCTCCGATGTTCTGGGTGTTCCAGTTCAGGAGCTGCTGCCCCCAAGAATCGCTCAAGGGTATGTGAAGAGGCTTCGGGGATAGTCGGGCCGGTCGGAAAATTCCATCACCGGCGAGGAGATCATTACCCCCTTGTCATGCCAACGAGTCCGCACCCGTTTCTGTGCTTCGTTTCCACGTTCTCCTGTCTTCCCGTTTCCCGCTCGTTTCCATGCTTCCTATGGTAAATGCGGTTTCGTTTCCTGCCCGTTTCCCGTTTCGTTTCTCCTTCGTTTCCCGTTTCCACCCTTAAGAGGGAAACTAGGAAACGAGCTTGTATCTCCTGCCCGCCGTGGTGAGCCAACCGGCATCTTGCGCCCTCTTTGCCATTTTGGAAATCGTCCCTTTCGATACCCCCATTTCCGTTGCAATATCGGAAGCGGTATCCAACCCGTCTTCTATCCATTGCCGGAAGACGGAAAGCCCGCTGGCTTCCTTGTGGCCCACCCGCACAATCCCATCCGTCCCGGTTTCAAACGTCCATTGAAGCGGTGCCTGTTCCTTCCCGCTGTTTCGCTCCTTGGTGAACCGGGAAAGAAATGTTGCCCGCCTTCCGGCTATGCCTTCCGCGTCTTCCGCCGCATCCAGCCGGAGCACCCAGAAAGCCGCGTCTTCGCGCCTGCTGGTGCCCCGCATTTGCCCGTTCCTTCCTGCGTGGTGAACGATGAGCACTGCCACCTTGTGCCGCCGTAAGATGAGGAGCCAGTGAAGAATTGGTTCCCATGCGTCCGCGTTGTTCTCTTCCTGCCCCGAGCAGAGGCAAGACAAATTATCCAGAACAATCAAAGCCGCCCCGGATTCCAGAACGTAGCCTGTCAACGCCCGCTGTGTGTCCGCGTCGGCCACGTTCAAGGTTTTGCCCCCAAGGTGAAAAAGCACTTCGTGATTGAGGATCGAAAGGTTTTCCCCGGACCCCATCCCGGCGAGACGATCAAGCATTCCATCGACCGCCATTTCCCCATCCACATACACCACCTTCCGCGCCTTGTGAGCGTGCCACGGACCGAGAGCCGACCCGTTGGCAACCGCGCAAGCAAGCCCCATGCTGAGCCAGGTTTTCCCGAGCCCCCTTGGAGCGAAGAGAAAGCCGGTGTCACCCTCTTTGAACCAGTCAGCAAGAAGCGGTGCCCTTGGTGGAAGCCCGAGTTCGGCAATACCCCCGGCTGGCTTTGTGGAAATGCGTATCGCGTCAAGCAATGTCATGCCGGTTTCCTTTTCTTCCGGCCCCGCTTTGAAATCAGGAGTTCGCACGGCCATAATCAATGTCCTCCTTCCATTGCGAAGTTGAAGGCTTCCCCGAGCGCCGCCGCTGTCTCCTCTGCCGGAAAGTGGAAGCAATCGTTCAAATCTGTTCCAGGCTTGTCCGGCGTCCAGATGTCCACCTTGCCCCCGGCCCTGTGTATCTGCCGAGCCCACCCATCCGCCGCATTCTCTCCCGCATTGTTGGCCTTGTCGGCGTCGTTGTGCTGAACGATCCTGACTCGCCTGTTCCTGAAGGTTGCAAGCGACCCCGGTGGAATTTTCATGGAAGCCCCAAGCATTCCGCACACGGCCACGACATCCAAGAGCCCGAGCCGCTGAATTGCCGCGTATGCGGCCAGAACGTCCGGCCCTCCTTCCACGACCGCCACGCATGGCCAGCGAACATCGAAGAAGCACCCGACCGGAATCGGGGCGATGGAACCCGGAAGCGTTTTTGCCTTGAGGCTTTGCCCGTCCATTTCAAATGGTTGCCCGTCAAGCCGCCGCGCCTGTGCGTTGCGGCCACATGCTGAGCGGACAATCCAAGCCCGGTGCCCGTCCACCATCGCCCCCCTGAGCGCCCCATCTCGCGCCGCCCATTCCGGCCCCGCTGGTGGAAGGTGCCGCAAGGTGGCAACGGCTTGCTCTTCTTCCGGTGATAGGATTTCAAACGTCGGCCATGCCGCCCGCTTCGCTTTTTTGTCTTCCGAGTCGCTACCAATTACCGCCGCATTTGCGCTAGGAGCCTGCTGGCGGGGCGCTAGCTCTTCCCGGTGCCCGCCGCCTGCCATTTCGACAAAGCGCCGTGTGGCGTCTTCCGGTGATAGCCCGAGAGCATGCGCAAGAAAGTCTATCGCGTCCCCTCCTTCACCCGTCGCATGGTCCTTCCACTTCCGGCCCTCGTCATAGACCGAAAATGAAGCGTGTCGGTCTTCTCGCCAAGGCGTCTTGCAAGACTTGCCCGGCTTCCAATCCGGGAAGATCCGCGCCGCAAATGCCGGAATGCGAAGCCGTTCCTTTGCGTCTTGGATACTCATTCCCCGTCCCCCCCGAGCATGACGAGCACCGCCGCTGTCGGCACAAGCGTTGTGCCGCGTTTCTTGCCCTTGTCCCGCAAGCGAATTAAGGCAAGCCGCCCGTCCGCTTCCGCAGCATAATACCAGCTACGCGACAAACCGAAATGCGCATCCCGCTGGCCGGACTTGGGAAGTCGGAAGGTGATTGGTAATTCTGCCAGTTTCGGACGACCGTCTGAAGGCGTCCCCGATATTTGTTGAAGCGTGATTTTGTTCACCCACAACCGATATCAAACGCACTGATTGGCTTTGGTGGCATCTCGCCCGCCTTTTCTGGCAGGTTTTCAGATGCGTATGGCCAGTTTTTGAAAAGCCTGCTGCATGTCTGGCCGGTCAATGCCCCGGATTGGCAGGCTCCCGGCCATTATTGGCCAAATCGGGAGAAAAAAGCGGGTCAACGATTTATTTTGAAATCCTGATATCTTTTTTTCAGATATCCCACAAGGCCACTTGTGAAGCCCAGTTTTTCGTGTTTTGAAATCCAATTGGAAAGCGCCATCTTTCTTTGAGCTTCAGTCTTTAGTGCCGGGGATTCTTCGTCTGTGAGTTCATTTTTTAGAATGAAATCTTGGAGGTATTCAAGCGCCCTATCCAGCCGCTTCTGACCAGTGATTTCCTTCGCGCCTTTCTCGTAAGTGAAGCTGGGAACAACTGGCGGTGCGGGCGGTAAAGACTTGGTGTTTTTCTTATCATATTGGCGCCAAGAAATGAGTTCGTCCGCCAGTTCCAAGAGGTCCAGCGCCCTTTCCACGGCCCCGGTCATGTCCTCCCCCTTCAGCAAACTTGCTGCCAGTGTTGCCACTACTTCCGTGCTTGGAATCCGCGATGGGAAAGGTGCTGTGCCGGGAGCAGGACGCCCGCTTATCCCTACCAGCGCTGGTGCCGCCGTGCTTTCTTTCCGAAGAGTTCCCCCCCGCTCCTGTGTTGGCTTTTTTCCCGTCTTCCGGCCAGTGGTTTGCTTGGTCTGCTTTCTCATAATCATTTTGAAGGAATGCTGCTGATTGCGTCCCGGAGCCTCTCCGCTTCGTGGTGCGTGTATCCCGTCGCCACGTCTTCGGAAGTGTGGCCCGCAAGTTTCATCCGCAGTTCCTTGGAAACGCCTTGGTTCGCCATTGCCGAGACAAAGCCATGCCTCAAGGAGTGAAAAGATTTTGCGGTGAAGCGTCGGCGCTTGCCGGCCAGCTTGTCCACTTCCACGGCCCCGAGTCCTGCCGCCTTCACAATGTCGAGAAACTGCCGGGAGAGTCCCGAGCGTCCGGGAATGCTGAGCTTGGCAAGCCCTGGAGAGATCGGCCCGCCATTATCGCCTGCGATCTTTTCCAAGTGTGCCGAAAGAACCGTGTGGATTGGCAGGCATTCCATGCGTTTCGTCTTCTGAGCCCGAAAGGTGAGAAGTCCCTTTGAGAAGTCCACCGCATCCCAAGTCAGCCGCACGGCATCCCCGAGCCGCAGGCCCGCATAGAAGCCGAGAAGGATAACCGTCTTCCATTCGTCATTCGTCGCCGCTGTCACCAGCGCCGCCACTTCCCCCGGCGTGAATGGTTCCCGCTCCTGCTTTTCGCTTTTGGGAATGTCCACCGCTTCGCATGGGTTCGCGTGAATCGTTCCTTGTCGCCGAGCCCGATTGAATGCCGAGCGAATGATTTTCAAATCATCCCCCACGGTGGAAGCGCCCACGACTTTCAGCCGAGCATCCCGGAAGGCTTCCACGTCCCGAGCCCCCACCGCCGAAAGGGGAAGATCGGCCCGCTTCCCGAGACTTTTCAGGAAGGCTTCCTTTGCCCCTTTGTATCTGAGCCCGGTATGTTCCGCCTTTGCGAGTTCCTTGCCCGCAATCCAGTTTGCAAAAAACTCCCGGACGGTTTCCCCTTTGATTTCACTTCCGGCCCCGGACGCTTTCAGCACACGGTTGACATAATCCCGAGCCACCGCTTCGGACAGCGTGCCCCGGTGCGCGTGTTGAACGAGCGCCAGCCCCGCTTCCATGAGTTCCCCGGCGTCTTCCACTGGAACGGTGGCCTTGTCGGTATGAACGGCATTCAGGCGAGCGAGAGATTCAAGTCGTGTGCAAGCCGCCTGTGCGGCCACCTTGTCTGCCGTGCCTGTCGAGACAAGCCGCCATTTCCCGGAAGAATCCCGGAAGGAGCATTGCCAGTTCTGAGTCCCTGTCTTGCGGTGAATTGAGGCCATGCCGCCAGACTGCTAAAGCATGCCGCTAAAGTCAAGTATGCTTCTTGATGTTTGGTTATGTTCATTATCAGCATGTTGCGAATATCAAAGGGGCCGGTTTTGAATCGTCGGTTCGATTCCGACCCTCGCCTTTCTTCCTTACCTCAAGTGCGGCAAAGGGTTACAGTTTTGCTGGGCCGAAAATGGACACCAAAACCAGCACTCGCGGGGCACTCGGCGACAATTCGGGCGAACTCGCCCGCTACTCGCTAACGCTTCGGAGTCGGCGTCGTTTACGTTTGCGATTGCGCCAAACGTATGAAAACTCACTATCGCTTAATCCGCCGCGGACGGGGACACGGAACCTTCTACTGTGTGAATTCCAAGACGGGAAAACGCACCAGTCTGGGCAAGGCCAATAAAGAAGAGGCCCGACAAATCGTTGACGCCAAAAATCAAGCCGAACGGCAGCCGATGCTCAACCTCCAGCTCGCGAAAGCGTATCTCACGGGCTCGGATTCTGAATTATCCAAACGCACTTGGCAGCATGCTCTGGAGACGCTCACCGAAACAAAACAATCCGCGAATAAAGAACGCTGGCATCGCGTCGCGAAGGATCGCGCACTTGCCCAACTTCTTCCCAAGATCATTGTGGAGACTCAAGCAGAGCATATCCTGAAGGTTCTCCAACTCGGCACTGTTTCGACGAACGTCTTTCTTCGCCGCCTCTACAATTTTTGTGTGGATATGAACTGGCTGCCATGGCCGCTGGTGCCCAAACGTCAATGGCCGGTTGTCCGCTTTCAAGACAAGCGGGCAATCACCCCAGAAGAGCATTGCCAAATCGTGGATCGAGAAACGAGCCCGGAACGGAAAGCTTTCTACCAGTTGGCATGGCACTTGGGAGCCTCGCAATCGGATCTTGCCCACCTCCAGGCTGAGGATGTCGATTGGCCAACCTCCGCTATCTTGGGATTTCAGGAGCATGACATCGCCCCGCTTATTGCAGCAAAAATGCTCAACCCACTCGGAAAACCCGCTCCCAACGCCCCAAAATATTTTGCCTCCGTGGACATCTTGGCCGCAGCCCAAGACCGGGAATGGCTGTCTCAGGCGACTCGATCGCTTTCAAAATACTGGCAGGGGAAGAACGCACGCAAAAAGGATGGGGGCAGTCATCTCGCTCATTTTGAAGCCGCAGCTTGATCGCCTCCCGGTCCTGATCAATTCGATTGCGATGGGATCATTCCTGCAGAGGAGGTCGCAACTTTATACTCCCGATAGTCGCAGCAATGTCTGCGGCTGAATCTGCATGATCTCCAAAAGCCGAAGGGCTGCCCCGGACGGTTTCCGTTCCCCGGACTCCCATTTTCTTACAGTGACCGGTGGGACATTGAGGATTTGCGCGAAGAGGGGGCGGCTCAATTTCTGTGTCTCGCGCAATTTGACGATCTGTGAGGGGGAGAATTTGGGCGCAGAGGCAACAGCGCGAAAAGTGCGCAGCGTCAGAGTTTTCTTCCCCTCGTAGTGGTCGGCGACCGACTTCATGTCCTGCACGAGATCGGCAGGATCGAAGACCGCGTCATCCCAGCTTGAAATGGACTTTGATGCTGTGGGCGATTTGCTTGAGGTTTTGTTTTTCATTGTCGGTTAAAGATTCGCGTTTCGATTTTTTGTAGAGGGTGGCGAGGAAAACCACATCATGCTCGGCAAGGAAAAGGTAAATAACGCGGGCACCGCCGCTCTTACCTCCTCCCGCCAAACGCATGCGCGCTTTCCGAAATCCGCCTGTTCCTTGGATGACATCGCCTCTCTCTGGATTTTCAATCAGTTCGTTCTGGAATCGCCGGTAGTCCTCATCAGCAACCAACGCAGTGACGATGGCCGTGAATCGAGGTAGTTCAACAAATTCCAGTCCTGAATGTATGTTACTCTGTATCATGTATCAAGAGGCAATTGTAGCCGTTTGAATATTTTCAGGAGAAGCAATGGCAGGCGTAAATGCGACAATTTTCTGCTCGTATTCCTCAAGCGGAGGCAAGGTGACTTGGGCTTTCCTGGCATAGGCGCGATGAACGGCCTTGCTGTTGTGTCCCAAGGCAAGCTGAGCGAATCGTTCCGGATACCCAACGACTTTCGCCCGTTCGGCCCACGCGTAGCGATACGAGTGGAGGGATACCCCGTGAATGCCGAGCCCGAGGCAGCGCTGTTTGAACTCCGTGGCACGGTCGCCAGGGCGCACGGTTGCAAGGTAGGGGAACAACTGACCGATCTTGGGAAGTGTTGCCAGAATCGCTTCGACATCCTTTCCAAAGCGAATCTGGGGCGGTTGCTGATTCCGCCAGCGCGTCTTCATCCGGAAGAAGCTGATCACTCGGTTTTCTCCGGTGCTCAGTCTTGCCGGCACCTTCGGAAACGGTGAGGGCGGCCGTGCAGGCGGAATCACCGGAATTTCTTCGGTGAACGAATATCCCTTTGCCGTGGTTGCCTGCGCGGGAACAGCGGGATTGATGGCCTCAGTCGAGCGGTGGCCTTTCCCGGAAAACAGGAAAGCGAAGACCAAGGCTCCTGCCAGCAGGAAAAGGATCAGCCGACCGGCGGGTTTTTGAAAAAGTTCAGTCCAGAGTTTGCGGATGTTCATTTGAAGTCAGTGGTTTCGGCACGCACGACGAGCACGTTCCATTTGTTGTCGGGATCGAGATTGTTGCGTCCGCCCTGCCCATTGCCGGTGATTGCGAAGAACGCCGGGGTGACGGACTTCGGTGCCATGACGCCAGACGCATCCGTGAGCGACTGCGTATAGATCCGGTCATCCAACCGGACGGCCAGATCCTGCGGCTTGTAGAAAATCGCCCGGTCGGACGTGTTCTCCAATTCCACACGGAAAATCAGCGTGTCGTCCTGCTCGAACCGCCACACGTCACGTATACGCACCACAAAGCCCTCGTAGTAATTCGTGATGCCCGGTGCAGCATGAAGAACACCGGCCAGTACATCCGGTCGATTCGCCGCAAAGAGCGGATAGGCCTTGGCTTTGTCCATCAGGGAGAGCAGTCGCTCCGGGATGATTGCCGCGCGGATTCCATCCCTCCCTCGCCGCTCGTCCTGGTAGAACGTCACGTTGTAGAAAGGCTGATCCGACGCCTTTAAATGCAGGACGTATGCCTTGCGGTTGAAAATCACCGTCAGATGATCCTCCGCGTCGGCTTTCAGCGCCCGGATGCTGAAATAGAAATTCCCCGGCGTGAACGAAATCAGAAATCCCGCGTTTTCCTGCTCCTGCGCCGCGACCGACTTCGCAAAGAGCCCGGAGATTTCCGACGGAAACATCGGTGGTCGTCCCCGATTTCGACGCCACCGGAATGTCGTAGATGACAAATTCATCCAGCGTTTTTTGGGTGATCGGCCCGGCGTGTATGATCGGCACTGAAAGCAGTGCCATTGCTGCAATGGTGGCTATGGGATGTTTCATGCGCCCAATTTGGCACAGAAAATCTCCGGGTCTGCTCCCGGTTGGGAGCAACTTCACACGGCTGCTGAAAATGCAATTCGTGCCCCCCGTCAAAAGGGCGCGGGCAACGGATTGCTCAAGAGGTCATCGAGCATTTGTCGGAACACCACGGACGTTGGTTTCCAATCTCCGCGCATCGCTGATTCACCAGATGCTTCGTAATCACCATCCGGCCGGGGACGAAGTCGGGCAAATGGCGGCAGCCCATACCGCATGGCAAGGCTGTTGGATAGAAGCCTGGCCGTGCGTCCGTTCCCATTCGCGAATGGATGAATTCTTACCCATTCCGCATGAGCCCATGCGCACACATCGAGAACCGCTGCGAGTTGGTCCACAGTGAGGGCACTCCCGACAGGGATCACTTGATCGAGTCGGCCGACAACCCGCTTCAGCGTCTGCTCGAAGCCCGCAATGGTTGCAGCAACATCCGTCGCTGAAACCCCAGAATACATTCCAATCTGCACCTCGACATTTTCAAGACCGGACTCGCCGCGAAACCGCCCTACCATCGATTGATCTGGCACAGTGAGTCCCTTCAACGCCCGCTTGTGCCATCGGCGAACGGTCGCGAGGCTGAGATCTCGCCTTTGGAGTGCTTCATCGCGAATCTGACGAAGCAGATCCGTCAAGTTCCGGCGGAGCGCGGGACTATCCGCGTCCCAGTCAGGCATGCAGGAGGTGCTGGATTTCGGTTTGGACCGAACCTTCAGGGGAGAGGGGGTGGCCTTCGACCGGATCATCGCCCGCCAATTGCGCCTCCGCATTCACGAAAGCATCAATCGACCTCTCAAAATCCGAGTCTTTACGGCGATACACGCGCAGGGCACGCAAGGTTGCTTCGAGTTCCCGCTCGACTTGCTGGCCACGTTGAAGCACGTAAAGTTTCACGGCTTCGTTGATGAGACGGTTCTTTGGCTGGCGCAGAACCTTGCTCAACTGACTCAGTGCTGCCTGGACCTCCGGCTCAAACCGATGAGTGGATGCTTTCGTCGCCATAAACCAAACATGGCACGCTGACAGGTGATGTCAATTCTTTAAAATGGCATCATTTTATTGTGCCGAATTGCCCATGCCCTCCGGTGGTGCAACAGAGGAGGCCAGCCTCCTGATGTCTACTCCAAATCGCTCAGGCGAGATTTCAGGACTTTCAGGATCAGCAACAGTTCGGTGTCGGTCAACAGGCGGTTGCCGGATTCCAAATGGGAAAAGACCGATTGGGAAATGTCCCATCCCCGCCGCTGCAACGCCGCGCACACAGAAACTGCCATCAGGCCCCGCGCGAGGCGAAGCTTTTTCAACTTTGGCCCGAGCACATTGCGTTTCGCATGAATGGGACTGATCCGTGAAGGCACGCCCCTTTTTATCCCGTGGCCCGCGTAGATTTTTTATACGTGTATAAAATCTGTTTTCTGTTCAGAGTGATCCGATTCCCTGCTTGACATAAGAAATACGAATAAAAAACATCATTCTCCGGCAGTTCAATTTCTCTGCTTCTCGGTTTGGGCAGATCATTGCCCAGCCGCAGAACACGGAGAAACCTTCCTGTCACACCAGCGCGGAACAAAAAATCTCATGAAAAATATCCACCCGCATGAGGGCAGGTGGCCGAAAGCTGTTGTTCTGGCTTTGGTCCTCCTTTCTCTGCTCCCGCCCGCCGTCAATGCCTACACCGGCCCTTTGGAGGTCACCGGCGATTTGGGAGTTTCCTTTCAAGCAACGGGATTCAACGAAAACGGGAATCCGACCGGCTATTCCTTGGTCGGCGTCAACCTCGCCGATATCCAGCTCAACGTCGCTGAGGAGGATCAATTGTCGGCGGCAGCTATGTTTTTAACAACGGGGGAGTCGCTCAACTGAGCGGGGGAGGCGGCAGCCTCAGCGGAGCGATTCACCTTTCTGGCAACGGTGCCCTCCAGATTA
>Ga0172380_10003096_pt1 | contig 23751 bp, 20 predicted proteins | sample Leawe162metaG_FD_119747 | JGI IMG/M metagenome (GOLD analysis project Ga0172380, IMG submission 119747) | Leachate microbial communities from a municipal landfill in Southern Ontario, Canada - Leachate well 162 metaG | ecosystem: Engineered > Solid waste > Landfill > Unclassified | place...
CGAAAACCATAGTTGTACTGATTATATACCAATGATGCTTATGGTGGCAAAGGATTGCGTATTTATGTAAAAATGGTATAATCAAATTATTATGGCTCGCGACTTCCTACCACCCTCCTCGCGTCAAGAAACGGATCTGCTCCGTCTTGAACTTGGCGAAGATATCAAGCAATTTGTCGACCGCGTCGAACAGGGCGGGTTTGACTGCAGCGACGCCACCTTTACATTTACAGATCCTGACTTTGTGACACACACTTGGTTGCCACTCGATATTGCAAGCCTTCTCGCTACAAACCAAACGACTGTAAAAAGAGTAGATATTAGCTACAATCAAGAATCCGGCCAATCACGACCAGGGGCTGCAGTGGTAATTTATTTAGTAAATGGCGAGCGCATTACTATCTCTAAAGCAATCGATGAACCAGCGAAAAGTGATTTTAGCTTTGACTACACCGATACGGAAGACATTCTTGAACCTATAAAAAGTAGTGACGTAATGCGCCTCATCACCTCCCTATTATCACCAGATATGTCCGTAGAGCAGACTACTATGTCTCACCTCCTCGCAAGCGACGTAGACGAGAGTTATTTGGACCCAACCCATCCACTGTTATCTAAACTCATCCTCCAGCTTCTTCCTCAACGCGCAGATGCATGGAAGCGGGAAGAAAGCGTGGATTTACCTATTGAAGATGACCGCGACACCTTACGTATCGTAAAAACTACCGGTACCGACCAGGATGTAGCAAAAGTAAGCTTTATTCAGAACGGATCAGAGATATCACCGGAAAGTTACTTTGAAGTTTCGGCTACACAAAGTGCCGATAACCCCGAAGCCTCAGTTAGTTTTGAGCGATCTTGGGCAGAAGACCAAGTGCCCGAACTTGGGGACGCCGATAAGGAACCGCATGTATACGATTTCATGAAAAGTGTAGTTAAGCTCGCAACTCATACTCTTCACATATCGTCGCCCGTTACCTCCTATGAAGCAATGGCTGCTCGTATCCTTCGTGATGAAGACCAAAAAGAAAAAGTAGACGAGAACCTAGATTAATACAGCTTTGATTCGCCGTATCCCGGCACTAGAAGATTCTTCTTTGGTGATCTTAAAGATTTTACCGCCTTCGGCTAGCTGGCCGGTGTGTTCGACATGCGGGCCGCCGCAAATTTCGAAGCTCACGCGCTGGTCTCCCTCACCCATTTTGTAGACTTTCACCGTCTCGCCGTATTTATCGCCGAACGCGCCAATGGCGCCCATTTCAAAGGCTTGGTCGGTAGGATATTCATGAAATGAAACCGGTAGGTCGGCTGCGATCCATTCATTCACTAGCTTCTCAACTTCATCGAGTTGCTCACGAGTGACTTTTTCGTCATTATTAAAATCAAAACGTAGACGCTCCTCGGTGATGTTGCTACCGTGCTGGGTTACATGTTTGCCAACTACTTTTTTGAGAGCGGCGTACATCAAGTGTGTCGCGGTGTGGTATTTTTTGTGCTGCAGCGTCTGCCCACCGAGGCCACCTTTGAAGGTACCTTTGGCTGCGGTTTGCGAACGCTGGCGTTGCTCCTGCATTTTTGCATCAAATTCTTCACGCCAATTTCCTAAATCAATTCCACGCTTATACGCTTCTTCGACTGAAAGCTCCACGGGAAATCCATACGTATCATGAAGCTGGAAAATGTCCGCTCCAGACATTTTTCCTTCACCCCATTCAATAGGCCATGCTGTCGGCATGGAGAATCCAGCCATTTTTTTCTCAAATACCTGAAGTCCTTTTCTTAATGTTTGACGAAATGCTTTTTCTTCCTTCACGAGCACGGCAATGATGTCATGGCGCTTTGCAGCAACTTCTGGAAAATCATCGTGATACAAATCAGCAATGACTGGCACAATATTCTCGAGGAAGTTTTGCTCAATGCCAAGCTCGAACGCAAATCGAATCGCTCGTCGGAGCAAGCGACGCATGACGTAGCCCTGTTCTTTATTGCTTGGCACACAGCCATCAACTGCAAGGAATGTTGCGGCACGTAGATGATCAGCAATCACGCGCATGCTTTCGGTGTGGCTTTCGTAGCTCTTGCCGCTCAGTGCTTGCAGCTTTTCAATGATTGGCCACATGATGCTGATCTTGAAAACATCAGGATCATTAATAGCTGCTGCTGCAATTCGTTCTAAGCCAGAGCCGTGGTCGATATTTGGCTTTTCCAGCTTTTCGAATGTGCCTTCTGCCACTTTGCGGTACGCCATAAAAACATTATTACCGATCTCCATGAAGCGGCCACAGTCGCAGTTTGGGTGGCAAAATTCACCATATTCAGGATTGTGCGGTGTACCAAAATCATAAAACATCTCACTGTCAGGACCGCACGGATCACCAATCGGCGTTGTCTCCGGCGCGCCATTGCGACTCCACCAGTTTTTGCTGCCGTCGTAGTAGAAGATTCGCTCGCCATCTTTAATACCACGAGCGTAGCCATCTGCTTCAGAGCCGATCTCCGCTTCACCAATACTCAGTCCAGCTTTTTCGTAGAGAGCTTTCCAGACAGTCGCCGCTTCTGTATCTTTCTCGATACCGTATTCGGGCGCACCGATAAAACACGTGACGTAGACTTTGCTCATGTCGAGCTTCACGACATCACTTAAAAATTCCCACATCCATTCAATTTGCTGCTTTTTAAAGTAATCGCCCATGCTCCAGTTACCAAGCATCTCAAAGAAGGTCGTGTGGCGGTTGTCGCCGATATCGTCGATATCCTGGGCGCGCAGGCAAGTCTGGCTATCGACAATCCGTACTCCTTTCGGGTGAGGCTCGCCGAGAAGATACGGGATCATGGGCTGCATACCAGAACCGGTGAAAAGAGTCGTCGGGTCGTCCTTGAGAACAAGCGGAGCACGGTCGATAATTGCGTGCTGGCGAGCCTTAAAAAATTCTAAGTAAGCATTTCGGATTTGTTGGGCGTTCATATCTGTCACATTATAGCAAAAGGTGGTCGGTTTACGATACAGTTGGCATCGTAAGGAGGCACATAGTCAACCCCTCTTGTTGATTTTTTGTCACACTCCTAGCAGTACCCAGTACCTTACATTCCTCATCACCCCTGAGAAAGAGATATACTACAGCATTCGGACCTGTCGAGTTGCCGGTGAGTATCCCCTTATACTTCGCTCCATTGCAGTCTATCTCTTGGGTGCTGGCTTCTGGAAGAGTAGTGACGACTTTCTTAATATCTTGAATGTAACTCGTATTAGCTGATGTCGTCCCCATTCCAAAACAGTTAGTCGATCCTGTTGTACGCGCGCAGGTAGTCCCCGCCTCACTTAGGCAGGGTGCACCTGACGAAAGGGGATACTGGCCATATGCAGCCGCATATGCTGAGAGTATCTTAGTCCACTCTGCTGCTGCCTGAGTAGTTTTTGTATTTTGAGCACGGATTTGTACCCCATTATATGCCACGATAGTAACTGCCGCCAAAATACCGATCACAACGATGACGATGAGGAGTTCGACAATCGTAAACCCCAAAACTCTTTGTATAGATGGCCTCTTGGCTTTACTCCTATACAATTGTGTCAACAAATTGGTACTCCTGCCCCCCACCATCCCGTGCTTATATTAACACCTGTTTTGCAATTGGCTTGAGAGAGATAGTCAACCAAAAGTCCGTACGATTGGCTCGTCGTCCCCCGGACATAATTCAGCGTGGTTGGTGTAGTCGGAAGCGATGGTAGGTATTTCGGAACGAGATAACTCACAAGACTTGACGCGTTACATCCTGTACCATCTGAGCCACAGGCAGGTGGATACACACCCTCGTCCACATAATATAGCTCGAGTGATTTTTTTAACTGATTTACCGCTGCATCCAACTGCGAATCTTTACCACGATTCTGCACTCCGTTGTAAGCAACTACTGTAATGACCGCCAAGATACCAATAACAACGATGACGATGAGGAGTTCAACAATCGTAAAACCTGTTTGTTTTGCCCACGGTTTCATAAGGTTATTGTAGCATAAGCGCTACGCGACAATACCGCCGCCAAGGCAGACTTCGCCATCATAGATGACTACCGATTGACCGGCAGTGACGGCGCGTTCTGGATTATGCAGAGCGAGAGTTGAACCTGTGAGGCTAGCTTTTACAAGCTTGGCGCGGTGGCGCACTCGAATGTCATACTCGCCGTCCGCAGGTGCTTGGTTGATCCAGTGAAGCTCATTTAGTTCGATTGTGTTTTTCCAGAGCGTATCGTCATTAAGATCGGTCGTTACGTAGACTTCATTTTTCTCCATGTCTTTGCCCACAACATAGTAGGGCAGTCCACCGCCAACTTCCAGACCGTGTCGTTGGCCGAGTGTATAGAAAATGGCACCGTCGTGACGACCGACGACCTTGCCTGTTACTTTATCGATAATGTCGCCAGGCATTTGCTCCACATACTCACTCAAGAAATCACGAATACCGACTTTGCCAACAAAACAGATGCCCTGGCTGTCTTTTTTGCCAGCTGTCGATAAGCCTCGTGCTTTGGCCATCTCGCGCACCTGGGGTTTGGTATACTCACCGAGCGGAAACAGGGTCTTAGCCAGTGCTTCGCCAGTAACCCGGTATAGGAAATAGGTTTGGTCTTTGTTACTATCTTTGGCAAGTTGCAGGCGAGCGCTCGTTGGTAAATCTTCCGAAACATCTGCAGCCCGAGTTTCAAGCGACGTCGAGACTCGATTTGAAACCCGGAGCGAAGCCGTTTCGGAGGATTTCGACAACGAAGAGCGATGTTCCACCCGCGCATAATGCCCGGTAGCAATCATATCGGCTCCATCCTCCAGCGCCGCTTCGAGAAACAATTTAAACTTGACTTCCTGATTGCACATAATATCTGGATTGGGCGTGCGGCCACGCTTGTACTCTTCGATCATGTAGTCGACGACCTTGTGTTTATAGTCCTTTTCAAAATCAAAAACTTTAAAATCAATCCCGAGCTGTACGGCGACCCGTTTAGCATCCGCCAGATCATCCGCCCACGGGCACTTCATGCCGGGAAGATCCTGCGTCCAGTTTTTCATATAAACACCGGTCACATCGTAGCCTTGCTCCACGAGCAGTGCTGCCGTTAGTGAGGAATCCACGCCCCCGCTCATACCCACATAGACGCGCATTACTGATGAGCTCCGAGATAAAACGCGACAACTTTCACAAACTCGCCGCCAGCCAGCCACCAGCCGCGCGGCGTCAGCCACCACCACCAATCCCAATCCTTGTCGGTCGTTGGGCTATTCTGCACAATGACCGCACTCCCTAACATGTGATGGAATTCGAGACTTGCCCGTCGTTGATGATAGCCGGACGTAACGAGGATAATTTTTTTAACGCCACGACTTGTTAATAATTCTTTTGTGTTAGCCGCGTTTTGTTGGGTGTTAGCTGACTCTTCTTCTATCACAATATCCGAGGAGGGTACGCCCGCTTCTCGAGCCAGCTGTCGCATGGCAAGAGCATTACTCGGCCCGGTTTTATCTTGGGCGGCACCAGAAAATATAAGTAGTGGCGCCCACCCGTTCTGGTACAGGCTAATAGCGTGTTGGGTCCGCGCCGCAGTGTCGCCGCCACTGACCGCTACGATAGCGTCTGCCGCCTCACAGCCATCTTGCGCTGCAGGTTCTTTGTCGAGCTGGCATCCGGAAAAATCATTTGGCTGGAGATACAAACTAAGCCCGAGAGTGGCAATAAGCAGTGCGACAGCAATGATAATAGCTGTTTTCATCGTCGAATCCTGTCTTGCTCACGCGTGACAGCCTCGATAATGGACTGAATCGCCTGCGCAGTATTCTCCTGGGTCGAAAGGTGACCAAAAGTCAGACGCAGGCTTCCATCAGCTACCTCGGGCTCGAGGCCTATCGCCATCAGCACGTGTGAGCGCGTGCCTTTATTAGCGGCACATGCGCTCCCCGTGGCAACGAGTACGCCTTGTGATTCAAGTGCGAATACCAGCCGCTCTGCATCAATGCCGGGAAATGAAATATGCAGGAAATTCGGTAATCGGTGTTTGCGGTGGCCTGATAGAACCGCAGCAGGAAAAGCTCCGACGAGCGCTTTTTCAGCAGTGTCACGCAAATCTGCGATCCGTTTTGATTCGGACTTTTGAGTGGTAGTGACGAGTTCCATTGCCCGCGCAAAGCCAATCGTGCCAGCCACGTTTTCCGTACCACTGCGCAGGCCCCGCTCTTGCCCACCACCAACGATCTGCGGTTCAATAGGGACCGATCGGCTGGTCCATAGCAATCCGACTTGTTTGGGACCGTAAATCTTGCCGCTATTAATCGTGAGGAGATCGACGCCGAGGCGCGCGACATTAACATCCAAATACCCAATCCCTTGGGAGGCATCGACATGCAAAAAGATCGGCGTGTTTTCACCTGTTTCTCGGCGCTTAGTGCGCTCCTCGCGAACGATTGCCGCGATGTCTCGAATCGGCTGGATTGTGCCCAGTTCATTATTAGCCAGCTGAATGCTCACCAGCTGGGTATCACCGCGCAGAGCCGCTCGTACGTTCTCAGCACTAACCCGACCATGTGCATCACTCGGAACGTAGGTAACCTCATGCTGGGCGACCGCCTGTAAAACCGCGTCGTGCTCGATGTTTGATGTCACCACATGATCCGAAATGCCAGAAAAAGCCAGATTGATAGATTCGGTCGCGCCAGCAGTTATGATTAGTTCGTCACCCTTGGCGCCGATACAATGTGCGATCCGATCTTTGGCATCCTCATAAGCTCGGCGAACTGCAACCGCTGGCTGGTACGGACTAGATGGATTATAGAAAAACTCGGTAAAATAGGGCTGCATAGCCTCAAGCACACGCTCATCGAGCGGCGTAGCGGCAGCATGATCCAAATAGATAGTAGTGTCCGACATGTCTATGTCTGATTATACCAGTTCGAGCTTAAGCGGCGATGTCAGAGTTGTAGATCTCGTTCGATATTCTATCGACATATATTTGTGTTGCCGCAGCAAGATTTCGAAGTTCATCACCTTCTATATATGTATAGTGACTTCCTTCTTGTGCCTTGAGAATACCGTTGGGATGTATCTCATAACGAGTCGTAATTGCTGTCTGCTGGCCCGTTTCAGCATCTTGGGTAGCTTCATACCAAATCCAGGTTGATTCATCCAGACAGAAAAATTCTCGTTGAGAATATGCCGAGACATCACCAAAAATTTGAGCACCTATCTTACTCTCTTCATGTATCAAACTTCGTTCGGTAACTGGTCGTGTAAATAATTTCGGTGCTTCTACGCCTGTGAGAAGACTAAAAGCCCTTTTCATAAGCGACGCACCAGACCTAGAGTCGCCTTCGTGTAGGTCGATCGTACCATCTATCCTTTTCTTTCGGAGGTCCACCGCAATAGGAGTAACCTGGCGAATCTGCTCTGTCAAGAGCTGCCGCTCATCTTCGGGAGAGTTTTGTGAACCGCTGAATACGTCAGCAACTCCCCATCGAGCCCGTGCCACCGCAACACTCGAAAGCCCCTCGCGACCGCGAGGAATGTCTATGTACGTTTCGGGAACATTAAATTCACTATTTAATTCTGGCACGATGGTTAGATCCTGTAGATAATTAATTACAGTTGGTGGGTGTCAGTGTGTTTATTTAGAGCGCAAAAAGCGCAGTGGCGTTCATGGTGGTAGCGGCGGCTATTTCTTCGAGTGAAATAGATCGCCTTTTTGCATGAAATTCTGCAATTACCCTCACAAACGCTGGCTCGTTTACTTTACCACGGTGTGGCACAGGTGTCAAGAAGGGTGCGTCGGTTTCTAAGAGTAGACTATCGAGCGGAATCAGGTCAAATGTTTTTTGCTGGTCGCCATCTTTCGTAAATGTGCTGATGCCGTTAACTCCGATGAGCAAATTTCGCTCTAGGCCTTTCTCAAGATTCTGGTGATTATCGGTAAAACTGTGTAGCACGCCTCGTAGCCCCGAAAAGTTGTCGAAAATGGGCCAAAAATCCTCGAATGCATCCCGTACATGGAAAATAACGGGCAGATTATAGTCAATCGCCAGCTGCAGCTGAGTCTCGAGCGCTGTTATCTGCATCTCTCGCGGACTGTGGGTGTAAAAATAATCAAGACCGATCTCTCCAATCGCTATAATTGGTTGCTTGGTCACATTTGTCAAAACATCTGCAGCCAGAGATCGACCAGACGCCGGGGCTCTTGTCGATCCCGGTGCGAAGCCGTTTTGCGGATGAGGCTGAGCAGCCGACCGAAGTAGCTCAGCAATTCTATCGTAGCCTTCTTTGGTATCATGCGGATGCACACCCACCGTGGCATAACAGTGCTCGTGCTGAGCCGCAAAGGCTACCGCTTCTTCGGAACTTTGTTCGTTGGTCCCCACACAGATCAGCTTAGAAACACCGGCGTGGTGAGCGCGCGACATTACATCACCCACATCGAGCGGGTAACCGCTTTCATGAATATGGCAGTGCGTATCGACTAACATTACTTTCCTGGCGTGGAGGCTACAGACGCATGAGGGTCGGGTGTATGACGATAGATCTTGGGAAAGAGCACGCCTTGGGGTTGGACGACACCCGTCTCAAACGAAGTGTGAATAGCTTTGGCAGTGCCGGGCAGGAATGGTACAAGCAGGTCGGCGATCTGGAGCAGGCCACCCACGGCTGTGGCGAGCACTTCCCCGAGGTGATTTTCAGCGTCGGTATCTTTGTCTTTGTTCTTGGCGATTTCCCACGGCTTGACGTTCTCGATGTATTGGTTGAGGCTGCGTACCATCTGCCAGACTTCGTCAAGCGCATTATCGAACTGGAGATTTGTCATGGCCTCGTGGTAGCGGCGCATATCGTGTTCGGCTTGGGGGGCATCGCCAATCACACCGGCCTGGTAGCGAGTTACCATGGCTCCGACTCGCTGCACGAGATTGCCGAGATCATTGCCGAGTTCGGTATTATAGGCGGTTTCAAACTTTTCCCAGGTGAAATCGCCATCATCGAGTGATGGAATATGTCGAGAGAAGAAATAGCGGAAGGCATCGATGCCGTAATTATCGATCACTTCATTGGGATCAACAACGTTGCCGACGCTTTTGCTCATCTTGGCACCCCCAACATTGATGAATCCATGCACCATCAGTTTCTTGGGTAGTGGCAAACCAAGTCCAAGCAGCATGGCCGGCCAAATGCCGGCGTGGAAACGCAGAATATCCTTGCCCATTATCTGGACGTCGGCGGGCCAATAATCTTGCCAACCTGCTTTATCCGGGTAGCCAAGCACGGTAATGTAATTTGCCAGCGCATCCAGCCAGACGTACATGATCTGCTCTGGATCACCCGGCACCGGCACACCCCAACTGAGGTTTTTCTTGGGGCGCGAAATACTGACATCTTGTACGCCATCTTTGATCAGTTCTAAAAATTCCTTGCGGCGAAAATCTGGCACAATTTTCATTTTGCCCGATTCGATGGCCGTATGGATCTGCTCAGTAAAGGCGCTCGCCTTCAGGTAATAATTTTCTTCACTCACCCGCTGATACGGTGTCTGGTGGTCAGGGCAAACACCGCTCGTGGCTTCGACTTCTTTATCGGTAAAGAAGGCCTCGTGACCCATGCAGTACCAACCCTCATAGGTCCCTTTATAGATATACGGCTGCAGTTGCTGCCAAATGTACTGCACCGCGCCAATATGATGCGGGTCGGTAGTGCGGATGAAGTCAGTATAACCAGCGCCGACCTTTTTCATGAGATTCTCAAAGGCGACGTATGCTTGGTCGGTGTAGGCCTTGGGGTCAAGTCCGGCTTCGGCAGCTTTTGCAGCGATTTTGTTGCCGTGCTCATCGGTGCCCACCTGAAAACGCACCGCGTGATCGTTTTGCATTTGATAGCGCGTCCAGATATCGCCCAGCAGATAATCCAGCGCGTTGCCAATATGTGGCGTGCCGTTGACATACGGGATGGCAGTTGTGATGTAGAGATTTTTTCCCATTACTTTTAGTATAGCAGAGCGACAGCCATCGGTATTGGTTTTAAGAGCCTAATGCTGACTCGCCATGGATTTATGATTTAACCTATTGCATATTATACGAATTATGTTATTATTCTATAATGAAATCACGTGACCTGTCTTGGTCTAATAGCCATGACCGTACTCCTCTATTAACTCGCTCTCGTCGGCGAATAGCAACAGGATTGGGCGCGACTACCCTTTTGTCTATAATGGCGTGGAATCAGCTACATGATTCGCCTCTCAGTGATGGGCATAACGTTCCAGAGCAACTAAGTGCCTTCGAGCCGTGTGATAGCCAACCAAATATTGCAAGTAAGCCCGTTTTCATCGAGCAAGATGATTCCACAGGTGAAAGAAGTGAAAGTCTATCAAGAGGGTTTAGCTTTACCCATACTGTTGATGAAAGTGACACATCCCTCACGAGTATCGCCGATTGTTATTTTAATGACACTGAATTAGGTGTCCAGAGTATCATCGCAGCCAACCCTCAGCTAACAAATCCTGACGTAATTCATACTGGCGATAAGATTCGTATCTGGATCACATCTGCCGAGTCACTCCTCTCTAGCCACGATCGCTCGGTTGCAGACATTGCTGACGCAACTGGCTTTGATACTACAACTATTGCTACTCTCAACAAAGTAAAAGCTACTAACGATATAATCCCAAGTGGAACGCCGATTATCCTACCTCGTCAAGAACGTTTGCTTGATGGCGAGACTGGAGTCGTCGTCCACCAAGGTGACAGCTACTCAAGTATAGCTGCAGCGAGTAAAGCAGATATTGTGTTCGTACAAGCTGCAAATAGTATGAATGCCGCAAAGTTGCAACCCGGGCAAATTGTAGTTGTTCCCTCCGGCGACCGTGGCCCTTTTTCTCTTGGGGCTCCTGAGACTCCGGCGTCAGAGACAACCGACCCAACTCCCCCGTCAGCCGACTTACCACCGGAAGAACAGCTCAGGCAGTTTATTGAGAGCTATGGCCCATATGCTGATGCGGTTGAAAAACAGTATCACATTCCTGCTGCCCTAGTTCTTGCCGTAAGCTATCATGAATCGGAATATGGCCGATCTAGTCTAGCCCGAAAAGCAAACAACTTTCATGGTTTAAAAGCGAATGGGGCGTGGGGCAATCGTCCGACCTTTGATAAAAAAACAGAGGAGTACTATACCAAAGCTCAGTACGACCAAGCTGTTGCCGAAGGTAGAACTATGGAAATCATTGACACATCTGATGGCACTTACCATGTTTTTATCATTGATGCATTCCGAAAGTACGATTCTGCTGAGGATGGATTCCTTGGATTTGGAGAAAAACTGAGTACAGAAGGTAACTACCCCGATGCCTTCGAGACTGATGACCCCTATGAGTTTCTCAGTCGCCTAGTTGACGATAACGGTCCCGCATACGCAACGGACCCTAATTACTATGATGTTGTGAGCGACAAAATTCGCCGCGTTGAACAGGTTATCTACGAGGAAACGATCACACCAACTCCCGAAAACCCACCTACAGACATTGAGCCTTCTACCGAAGGTGCTATCGAAGCCGTAACGCTTACACCTGGAGGTTATGAATCATTCAAGAACAGTATCAATACATCGTTTATGGACCAGGCCGCGGCCTATGATTCATATAATCCTGCAACGAATGATATACCCCAGGAGGCCAGTGAGTTATTCATCTGGCACTTTACCACTCTTTACTACAATGGTGGTGGCAACTCTACAGGCGAACCAATCGGTGATACAGCTGATGTATTACACTTCCTTAGCTCAACTGCCAATAGCGGTGTCGGTATCCAATGGTTCATTGACCGCACAGGGCATACCTACCAATTGACCGATCCGACAACCCGCACCGCTAATATACCGCCCCATAGCAGCGTTTCCACTGGAGTAGAGATAGAAAGTGACACCCAAGCAAATATCACTACGGAGCAATACGAAAGCGCGGCATACCTAGCTGCCTACAACATCATGGCTTTAGATTTATTATCTGGTGATAAATCCCTAGATGAGGTACTCTACGGTCATGCCGAGATACGAGCTATTGACCGCCTCACCGACCCTAGCCTCGCAGGTCGAAGTGACTTTCCGGCCGGAGAATCAAGTTTGCTTCGGCAAAAGGTTGCAAAACTCCTGAGCGAACTAGGATATAACCCTAACTAGTAAGCGCTCCTTGAAGCTTCAGCCACTCATCAATCGACAAATCTTCGGCTCGAACATCTGCCGAAATACCCGCCTTCACCAATAGTGTCTCGGCTTCATCTTTAGGAATACCAAGCCCGCCAGATAGTGACGAGCGTAGTTTTTTACGCTTAGCCGAGAACCCAGCTTTGACCACACGAAAAAAGTCTCTTTCAGACTGCGAGTCGACCAGGGGCGTCGGGCGGGTGTGCATAATTACGACTTGTGAATCAACCTTGGGCGGTGGCGTAAAGAGCGCTGCCGGCACCACGTCGCCTAAGCTCACGTCTGCGAAGACCTGAGCACTAATAGCCAAGATACTCATGTCACCAGGCTGAGCAGCCAGGCGCTCGGCCACTTCTTTTTGCACTAGCAGGACCGCCGTAGCTGGCTTGTTTTCGGCCGTCATCAGCAGCTGAACGATTTTGCTCGTAATGTAGTAGGGGACATTGGCAACAACTTTATAGCCCGACGGTAGGCTCGAAAGATCATAGGACAAGATGTCGCTGGTCACGACTTCTAGATTTTTCCCAGGAAATTGACCGGGCAGCTTTTGGGCTAACTCACTATCAAATTCCACCGCCACAACTTTATGGGCCCGCCGAAGTAATTCGCTGGTAAGCGTCCCGAGGCCAGGGCCAATCTCAAGCACAGTATCATCTGGTGTCAGCTGGGCGCTGTCGGCGATATGCGCGAGCACATCGCGATCATGCAGCCAGTGTTGACCGAGCGATTTATTTGGCATTACCAGTTATGTGCCGACAGCCAGTGATTATAGGCTGCTTCCCAACTACCGTAGCGGCCAACCGCATAGCTTGTAGCCCATCGTAGTTGTGTAATCGGATTCGTCCGCCAATCAGCCCCGGCACTCGCCATTTTTCTTCCAGGCGTCGCTTGCACCATACCGTATCCCATATTGCCATCGTAGGTACAGTCGATTGCTCCACCTTGCACCTTGCATGGCTCCCAGCCACCTTCCCGATTGACGATATAATTCACGTAGCCGTAATCACCTGGATCTATACCGGCCGCCTGCATCCAGTCCTCATGAGAACCAGCCGGCAGGACCGATTTGGTGCCCACGACTTCAACTTGCTTCTTCGGCTCAAGCGTGACAATACTTTGGATTTCTTGACGGCTTTGCTCCTTGCCATCCTGCATCACTACCTCGTAGCTTACGGTCCGCTTACCCTTTTCACCTGGGGTTCTGACTTCGTGAAAGCCTGCCGGGCGGTCGGCGTCCTGGACGCGCTCAATAGGAAAGTCAATTTCTGCCTCCTCAGTGATGGTTTGTTTGCCATTGCGCCACACTTCCACGGTCATGCCAGAGGTAATAGCGGCAGACTTACTGGCCGAGAGAGTGTCACTGGAAGCTAAATGAATACCTTTACTCGCGAGCATACCACCGACCGTCGTCTCTTGGGTGTAGGCATCAATCCGTTTACCGTAGAGCATGAGCGTCACTGGCGTAGCCCGATCAATCGAGACCTGCAGGCCCGTACCGTAACTTGCGACGTCAGCCACCGGCTCTACCGTCGTCGTATCTTCATCACGGAGTGTCAGCCCGGCATCCTCAGCGATTTGCTTTGAGGTCTGATATGGGGTCAAAACCTTATAGGTAGATGCTGCGTCGATCACCATCACCGGACGGGCGCGGTAAATATTGACTTGGTAATTGGTCGCTACCAGCTGTTCATCCAAGCCTGGCTCGACGAGGTCATTCTCGCCAATGGCAATCTGTTCTTTGGCTAACGCCTCACGCACGGTCGAGGCGTCGGTGATGATACCACGTTCGACTCCCCGGTCGTGAAGGCTAATAAAATGTTGGCCAGCTGGCACACTGCCGTCATCGGCCATCGCTCGCATCACAAGACATGAGGCAATAAACATGCTCACGAGCATGCTGGCTACAACCAGGTAGCGGACTGACACACGAGGACGGATTGATAGTTTCATCATTAGAAAATGGGCACCTCAGTACTTAGGAGTTATTGTAGCAAAAAAGGCCATTTTTTTCAAACCACGCTTACGTTAATTTCTCGAGGCGAGCGTACTCGATATTGAGCTTTTTTGTTTGCCCACCCGCAAATTGAATGGTGAGCGCCAGACCATCGATATCAATGACCTCGCCGATCCCAAACTGCATCGACTTCACCTGGTCGCCGATCTCATAATCGGGCATATCTTCCCACTCCTGCGCCGTTTTTCCCGTCGGCGAGCCAGACATGAGTGCTGCTTCGTGTCCCAAGTCACTGAGGAAGCGCGACACTGGATTGTAGGTACGCTGGCCAAACTGCAAACGACTATAGGCATAGGAAAGATGTAGTTCTTCCCTGGCCCGCGTCATACCGACGTAGCACAGCCGGCGTTCTTCTTCGAGCTCGGCCGGACCGCCGTCCTGAATCCGGGCATGCGGTAAGATGCCCTCTTCCATCCCGACAATAAAGACAACCGGAAATTCCAAGCCCTTGGCAGCATGGATGGTCATAAGTGTGACGCTATCTTTCTTGGTCTCGCTATCCATACTCGACATGAGGGCCACTTCCTCAAGGAAATCTGGCAGGGATGCAAACGCCTGGGCATCAGAAATAAGCGAGCCGATATTGGCTTCGCGGTCCTCGGCCTGCGGCGTACCGTCTTGCACGAAGTCGCGGTAGCCTGTCACTTCGACAAGTTTGGTAATAATATCGCCGGGTGTGCGCTCTTGTTCGATCATAACCTGCAACGGTCTCAGGCTGGCAGCCAGTTTTTCAAGAGACACACGCGCCCGACTCGTCAGTGTCGAGGTTTGTTCAACATTTGCGAGCGCTGCAATAATATCCATGCCGCTCGCCCGTTGCCACAGCAGAAACTTTTCGAGGCTAGTCGCCCCGATGCCGCGCGTCGGTACATTAACAATACGACTAAAGCTCATCGTGTCATCGGGTTGATAAAGCAAGCGCAAATAAGCCACAATATCTTTGATCTCTTTACGGTCATAAAACCGCACCCCACCGACAATGTGGTAGGGAACCCGGGCTTGGAGGAGCGCACGCTCTAACGTGTAACTTTGGGCGTTGGTACGATACAGCACGGCGTAGTCGTGGTAGTCTCGTGCCCCGATCATGACCTGGCTGCTAATGCGACTGGCCACCACATGGGCTTCTTCGGCTTCGTCGTAGGCACCATAAATCTGCACCGGCGCACCTACGCCTTCGGCCGTCCAGAGTTTTTTATCGGTCCGCTGCACGTTTTTGCTAATAACATTGTGTGCGGCTTCCAGGATTGCCCCGGTACTGCGATAGTTTTGCTCCAGCTTCACAATGGTCGCACCAGGAAAGTCACGCTCAAAATTGAGGATGTTGGTGAAATCTGCCCCACGCCATGAATAGATGGAATTGTGAACTGCGATACCACCGGAAAGATAATTGTGCACCTTATCGACGTCAAGATCATAAACCTTTCCTTTATACGTCTCTTTTGTGACGCTTACGACAAGGTCCGCTTCAAGCCTCCCTTCATAATCGGCTGGTAAAATCATACCTGGATGAATCTGTGAAGCTGGCATAAATGAGAATACTTCATCAGTCATAAAAGCATAGCGGTGGATATGGATCACCTCATCATCAAGACTCTTCTCCAGATTCTCGACAGCCTGCTCTATCTTCCCATAATCTAAGTTATGGATTTCAGCGCGTACCGTTCCAGCTTTCCCCGCGCGAACCTTGCCAAGCGATGACAGTTGGCTTAACGCTGCTTCATCACTTGTATTAACAGACAGTCGGCTCGCCGACCACGGACTCGCCCCGGTGGTGCGCTTATCCCCAAATAACACTACATTCATATTGATTCGTTTTCGCCCATTCCGAATGGTCGCCTGAGGGAAGAAGTGAGGGTATTCAAAATGTAACCCCATCTCTCTCATCAGAATTACGGCTCGCTCGCTCGTGTCAATTTTCTTGTACAGACTGTCTATATAGTGTTGTTCGAGGTGCAGAAGTCTACTATTAGAAGCGTGAAATACCATCATCGGAATACCATATTTATACGCGAACAAGGCTTCGAGATATATAGCCTCTTGTCGGTCATCGCATGTCTTGAGCACCCACATACGATCGGCTCGTTCTTGGTTTGCTCGTACACGGAGACCGATATCAGTCTTTTTACCGTCAAACCGTTGGCCTTTCGTCATCCCGATCCTATACCCATGTTCTCGTGAGTACATCAAATACACGAAATATGCTGGCGCCTTGCCCCATTTCGCAAACAGGAGATGGTTGGGCGTCGAGGTAATCGTTTTACCTGACGCAGTAGTGATGGTTATAACCTCACCGTCATAGGCAAAGTGTTTCTGAGCCGTAACAGGGAAGAAGCCTGTTTTACCATACCCGCTGGCCGACCGTACCATCGTACCTTTTTGGATTGTCTCAATCGACCGTAAACCATCTGGTGTTTCTACCATAGTACCCTCCACGAGGCACTGCCAGTCGTCACCCACCACACAAATATTCTGGGTTTCATTGACGAGGCTCTTGACGATCGCGTACTGGGCAGCGTTCGTGTCTTGGTACTCGTCGATCAGGATGTATTTGAATTTCGCCTGCCACTTTTTGCGCACCTCGGGCTGTTCCTTAAATAACCGCACCGTTTCGATCAAGAGATCGTCAAAATCAAGTGCTCCAGCTTGGCGCCGCATTGTTTCATAGAGTCGATAAATTTGCGCCACGCTTTTTTGAAACGGATAGTGGGCTGTCGATTCAAATTCATCGGGTGAGACGAGTTCATTCTTCGCACTGGAGATTGCACCGCTCACTGCCCTTGGTTTTACGTTCTGATCGGTAATATGCAGCTGCTTCATAGCCTGCTTGATCAGTCCCTGGCGATCATCTTCATCGTAAATCACAAAATTGTGCCGGATACCGATCGCAGCACCGTCAATCTTCAGCAGCCGCACGCAAATACCGTGAAAAGTCCCCATCCAGGCCATAAACTGCCGGCTGGAGCCGTCTTGACCCAGCAACGTCCCAAGCCGCAGGCGCATTTCTTTGGCGGCCTTGTTGGTAAAAGTCACCGCCAGAATTTCATCGGGCCACACGCCCTGTTCCTGCAATAAGTACGCAATCCGGTGGGTCAGCGTTTTGGTTTTGCCACTCCCCGCTCCGGCGAGGATCAGCAACGGCCCATCAGTGTGCTTCACTGCTTGAATTTGAGCATCGTTCAGTCCCTCGAGAATATCCATTACTCTTTAGTATAACATTCGTTGTAAGAGGGCGCACTCTCGGAATAACGCGAGCTCCGCTCGGTTCTTCTCTCAAGTGCTACTCTTATAACAGAGGAGACTAGATCAGGCCAAAGTAGTAGGCTGCCGCGCCCAGGGCGCCGCCAATAACCAGGATAATGACTATAAACACCACGAGCATCCAGCCAGACTTCTTTTTAGCCGGGTGGGCTAGCGGTTGATGCACGGCTTCATTGTCGTAAATAGGAGTATGCGATTCATCGCCGCTGCTCGGTTGTTCACTATACTGCTGAGGGATAGACGCCGTATTCATGGCGTGGCCCGCTAAGCTACCAACAGACGGAGAGGCGGAACGTGCAGATGAGTTACCAGATGTAGGCTCGAGCTCATTGGGTGTGACTTGACCCGACTCAATCGCGACGAGATCACTATTAAGCTCGGCAGGTAGCCGGGCTATTTCCGGAACAAGCTGCTCGTCATCTTTCAGCTGTTTGGTTGGCTCTTGGGTCTTTTCATCGGGTTGCGTATCAGATTCAACCTTAGGAGCACTCATGTCTTTTTGGGCAGCTTCATCACCCATCATGGCCACAGATTTTGCAGGAACATGATCCTTTGAGAGTTCGGCAGCCAGTTCTTGACTCAGATCAAGAGAAGGAGACGCCGGCGGCGTACTACCGAGCGGACGCTTCTCTACTTGGGCATCTGGAAGAAATGGCGACGTCCAGGGCTCGGCTGTTACGGGCGGGGTTGGCGCTGTCTCAGGGAGGGGTACCGCAACTGGCTCAGGCGTCTTGTCTGTTTCTAGGTTAGGTTGTGGTGACTTCACATTCGATGGAGTCATAATGTCAACGACCGGGCGAGTGGACGATACCGTTTCTTGCGCCCGTGCGGGCGGTTGCACGGTAATACCCTCCCGAGATGGAGTCGATACGGGTGGGGTTGGTGCAATTTTCATATCTGCAGAAGGATGAACCACGTCCATAAAGCGACCGCTTGGGCGTGGTGGCGTAATCACGGGACGAGCAGGAGAGGGAACTGGCTCGGAAGGAGCAGGTGTTGTATTGTTTACAGGAAGGGTAGGGGAGACTGCAGGAGCAGGTTCTGGTGCTGCGGGGGCGGGTGTAGCAGGGATTGCGGCTGGAGACGGTGTCATGGGTGTCGCAGCTGGAGCTTCAGGCGTTTTCACATCACCCATCAGCGAATTAACCGCTTTGTCGAGTTCCTCAAAATCAAATTCTTTCATTGTTCCCCACCCTTACCCTATCATTTTGTTGCAGGCGATGCTGCGTTATGTGCTTTCTCAATAATATCACTAAATACTTCGGCGTCCAGACTCGCCCCGCCAATCAGCAACCCATCAATACCAGGAAGCGCCAGGTAGCTGGCTGCGTTATCTTTCGTCACGCTGCCACCATAGAGAACCCGTACTGACTCCGCTGCCGTTTTACCATACAGATGTCTTATTTGACTGCGAATCGCCTTCTCGACGGCCACCACGTCTTGTGGGGTGGCGTTGTTGCCTGTGCCGATAGCCCAGACCGGCTCGTAGGCGATAGCAATTTGCGGTAGTTCTTCACTCGTCACGTTGGCGAGGCCCCCGACCAGTTGATCGTGCAAGACGTCATTAGTTTCATGATTCGCCCGCTCGGCAGCCGTTTCACCAATACAAAGAATCGGTGAAATACCATTCCGAATCGCCGCCTGGACTTTATTGCGCGTGTCTTTGTCGGACTCGTGGAAAATATGTCGACGCTCAGAGTGACCGATAATAGCATACTGAATAATGCCGCGTAGTTGGCGGGCTGAGACTTCACCGGTAAACGCCCCGTGATCGCGCCAATAGATATTTTGAGCCGCGAGTTTGAACTGACGATAATTTACCTGGATACTGAGTGATTGCAAGGTAAACATGGTCGGTGCCAGCACCACGTCAACACTGCGGTGCGTCTTCACGATCTTGCTCAGTTTATGCAGATACAAACTCGCCTCGTGCATGTCGAGGTTCATCTTCCAGTTGCCGACGATGAGTTTCTTGTTTTCTACAGCCATATCTTACTTATGCTTTTCTTATTCCAAGTGTATAGCATTTACCTCGGAGCGTCTAGCAGACTTTCGATACCCGGGAGCTTCTCGCCCGCCATTAGTTCCAAGCTCGCCCCACCACCGGTTGAGACATGCGAAAAACTACCACCCTTTTGGGCGTCCCAGCCCAGTACGAACTCTGCGGTATCGCCCCCTCCTACAATGCTGGTGATGTCTGGGTGAGTGGCGAGCATCAGTGCCAGCCGCGCTGAACCATGGGCAAAGTGAGGCAGCTCCGCGATGCCAAGCGTGCCGTTCCAGATGACGGTTTGCGCTTTCTCGACGATCCTGTCAACTTTTTCTATCGTCTGCTGGCCCACGTCGAGTGCAATGTCATCTCGAGCCAACTGGTTCACCCGTACTTCACGTCGCGGCACATCCTGCGCCACGGTCGCCACTGCAACATCAGTCGGGAGGACTAAAAACTCATCGACCTTATCGGGGCCGACCTTCTGAGCCGCGGCGGCGTAGATCTCATCCAACGTCGCCGTCTGGTCTGACTCAAGCTTGCTCTTGCCCATACTAAAGCCTTTGTAGGCCAAAAAGGTATTGGCCATAGCCCCACTTATAACGACTGTATCTGCTACCGTAATCAGTTCAGTAATGACCTTTATCTTGTCGCTCACTTTGGCGCCGCCCAGCACCGCCACAAGCGGGCGCTTTGGTGAGCGCATTGCTGAAGTTATGCTCATATATTCCTTCTCCAGCAGCAGACCAGACACCGACGGGAGGCAAAGAGTGATAGCATGCGTGCTGGCGTGCGCCCGGTGCACCACCCCAAAGCCATCTTGGATAAAATAGCGAGCCGAGCTAGCACGGGCTATTTTCTTCGCAAAAGCCATATCGTCTGCTTCTTCTTCGGGATAATAGCGCAGGTTCTCGAGCAGAAGCACCCGATTCTTCGGTGTTTTTTTCACCGCCTGAAGAACCTTATCGCCGATGCAGTCGTCTACAAATTCGACGCGCTGTTCGAGTAACTCACCAAGCCGGAGCGCGATTTGCTCCAGACTCAGCGAGGCGTCACGCCCCTCAGGTCGGCCCAAATGGCTCATAATCACTACCTTGCAGCCGCGGGCTTGCAGGGCGCGAATCGTCGGCAGACTGGCTCGAATCCGAAAATCATCCCCGATCGTGCCGTCCGCCGCTAGTGGCACATTATAATCCGCCCGCATCAGGACGGTCTGATCATCCAGTGGCACATCGCGAATCGTTTGTTTGAAAAAGCTCATCCCCACCCTTTTATTGTCTTTATTCTAGCACACGGACCCGAATGGTATCGGTGGCGCCAGCCAGACCCGGTTGGCGCCCACTCACAATAACGATAGTGACCTTTTCACGTTCCCCGAAGAAGCCTTCTTCTTTGAGCTCGCGTGCTAGGGTCATGCCAGCCCGCTCGCCATCGGGGCGAATAAAACTCTTATTGGCATAGCTGAGCGCCAACTGCTGCGCAGCCCGCTCCGAACTCGTCACACTAATAATCGGCAAATTTGGACGGTGCGCCGCGATACTATCGGCGGTCGAGCCCGACTTGGTCTCGGCCACAATCGCCTGGGCGCCGAGTTGCTCGGCCAAATGAACTGCGGCCATACTAATGGCGTCTTGTTGCACTCGCCCACTGGCAGCTACCATATCGGGAACTGAGGCTACCGGTGCATTTTCTTGGGTGTACATAATGACGCGCTTCATGGCCTTCACGGTCTCGAGCGGGTATTTACCATTGGCCGTCTCATCGGAGAGCATGACGGTATCGGCACCCAGGATGACCGCATTGGCCACGTCACTCACTTCAGCTCGGGTTGGTTCTGGGTTATCCACCATGCTAGCCATCATCTGGGTGGCGACAATACTCAACTTGCCGTACTTGCGACAGAGGGCAATAATGCGGCGCTGTACGATCGGTACGATCTCGGCCCCGGCCTCCACCGCTAGGTCACCCCGGGCTACCATGACGCCATCGCTGGCTTTAACGATAGCGACGAGGGCGTCGTCTTTAATTGCCGCTTTGGTCTCAATCTTAGCGATAATATGAGCGGTACTACCCAGTGACACCATCATCTGACGCAGGTTATTAATATCCTCCGCGCTCTGGACAAAGCTCAGCGCTACGTAGTCAATGTCTTTTTGGGCGCCATATTCCACATCTTTAATGTCTTTTGGCGTCAAGATATCGCCGCCAAAATCGGTATCAGGTAAGTTGATGCCCTTGCGGCTCATCAGCGTGCCGTCATTTTGGACTTCCACCTTAATAGCAGTCTCACTGGCAATCTCAGTGACGATCGTCTTAATCTTGCCGTCAAAAATATACAGCGGCTCACCGACTTTCACTTTTTCTGCCAGATTGTACTGAATCGGCAGCGTCAGGCCATCATGCTCGGCGGCAAAATCAAGCGTCAGGACATCGCCTTTTTTGGTCGGGGTGTTCTCGGTCAGGTTACCAAGGCGGATCTTGGGCCCTTGAAGGTCTTGGAGAATCGCCACTGGCTTGCCTGCTGCTTTACTGGCTTCGCGGATCCAAGTGATCTGCTGATCGCGCTCTTCGTAGCTACCGTGGCTGAAATTGAGGCGGAAGCCATTGACACCGGCGCGCGCCAGGGCCTCAATAGCCTCATAGTTATTAGTTGGTGGGCCAAGAGTGGCCAAAATTTTGGAACGTTTAAAAATAGTGCTCATATCTGTTTATTGTAACACTCTTCAGAGGTGGATGATAGGCCTTCGTTTCGTCCTTTTAGGACTCATCAGCATAAATACACATTTATGGACGAAGTTCGACAACGAACGGACAGGTTCTCAGGCACAATTCATGTACATGGAATACTCTCAACCTATCCGTTCGTCATCATTCTCTAGCGCATGTAGGCATGCCACAGGGCCGAACATGCGACTACAGCGAACGTTGCGAAAAACATCGGCAACATCCACCCGGGAGCCGGCTTACCTTCCACAGAAGGAATGGACTCGGGGAAGCGAGGCAACCGTGGCTTCACCTCCTGCCGCAGGAGTTGTTGGTTGGACGCCTGCTGCGTGGGCCGCTGACGCATTGCCCGTACCCCGTTATCAGGGGTGGTGTTACGAGGAACGCCGTTCATCATGCGATCCCATGTTGACTGACCCATGATTCCTCCTGGGGGGTGAGGACCTGCTGGGATAGGGAGATGAAAATTCTCATCTCTTGTCTCATTCGTTGTCGAGGTGCAACTTCCCGAGCATGCGCCTCGAGCTAGGGTACTGCCGGTGTTACGTCTAAACTATATCATGAAATCAATAATATTCAATGGTGGGGGCGAGCCGGACGAGCGCATGCGCTCGTCCGGCTCGCTGAGAGAATCAGATGACAATCAGACCGAGATCATCCGTACTTCCGTGCCGACCGGATCGGAGCCGTTGAGGTCGTCGGTCGACACCTCGAACTTGCTGTGCACGAAGTTCTTGGCGGCGATCCACACCGCCTCGCGGAGACCACTGCGGATAGTTCCCTCGCACGGGCCGATGTCCGCCAAGATCCGGCGGATTGCGAACCGTTCCGAGTTGTCGTAGTACTTGCTCACCAGGATGTAGATCCACTGGTTTGCAGGGTCGTCTTGCTTCAGCCGGTGCCTAGCGGCTACCTGCTGCGCGAACTCGAGCCCCAGGGATTCGAGCTCTGCGAAGACATCACCCTCGATCTTGGCGACCACGAGGGCCACCTTGTCGTCGTATGACAAATTCTGATCCTTCCAGAGGTTGTGAATGACATATCCGTCGCGTTTACCCCATAAACGCGATACAGCCACACCGTCGCGACCTTAGTACATGTCACCCCAGGTATACAGGTATTGACAAATCTAGTCAACAATTACAATATATTTAATCATTGTTTTATTCACAATACGCTACAGGTGGTGCTTTACAAATAAACAGACCACTACCTAGAAAAATATCCATCTGTTATGATGGATATTTTTCTTGGTGATCTCACCGGGAATCGAACCCGGATTGCCAGGATGAGAACCTGGTGTCCTAACCGTTAGACGATGAGACCGCATGTCTTTCAACTTGCAGAATTATACCAAATATTACACCTCTTGAGAAGAGTGACAGATAAGATGCTTGTGCTTTTGGTATAAAGATGGTCTTAACCATTGACATTTTGGCATTTATGTGATAAATTGAATACATCACTGGTGAGTGTGAGGTTCCATCCCGAGGGGTGACAGACAGCATTCGCTAAGTATGGGAACGTTAATAATCAGGCTATAACTTATTGTACTA
>Ga0172380_10003097_pt1 | contig 23751 bp, 15 predicted proteins | sample Leawe162metaG_FD_119747 | JGI IMG/M metagenome (GOLD analysis project Ga0172380, IMG submission 119747) | Leachate microbial communities from a municipal landfill in Southern Ontario, Canada - Leachate well 162 metaG | ecosystem: Engineered > Solid waste > Landfill > Unclassified | place...
AGTTAATGAGAAACGAATATTTGTAGAAGGATTAAAAGGATTAGGATAATTTTGTGAAAGAGAATAATCCTGAGGAATTTGTTCTGAGTAATACTTGTTTTCTTCCACATCACTTATAATCGGCTTAGCTGTAAAAAATCTTATCTGCCTGTTAGTATCCGGGAGTTTTGCATCTTGTCTATATAAAACAAACAGTGTATTAGTAAGATAGGGATACTTAAATTCACCTGTTGAATTTCCCCACGTAATATTAGCAGAAGTATAGAGACTATTTTCTACTATATATTTATCCTCATTCGCAGGATCATAATTTATTTCATTACCATCTTTATCATATCCCTGCCACGCGAATATTAATTCAGTAGTTGGTTTATGCCAGTTTACGTCATATTTCCCGGTTGTTTCAATTGACCATGTACCATCATCATCATTATCTCTGAAACCTGCAAACAATCGAATTTTTTCCATTGAAGGATATTTCATACGATAGATAGAAAATGGGAGGTAAGTTACTTCACCCGTAGCTGTACTTTTAAAGATAAATTCATCAACATAGCTATATGCCAAAGATTTCTCACTGAAATCAATTATTACATCATCGTTTCCCCAATAGTCAAACCGGTCATAATCTGAAGAAAGGTAAGATAAATTCACATCGCCCGCTTGATTACTCAAAATATAACCATTAGGTCCTGCATTAACCCCGTTAGTATCTATTCCAACATGTGGGCTAATCATAAAATCTCCTTCCATTTCTGCTATTTGCAAAATAATAGAATGAGGTCCACTAAAATTTGCTACAAAACTTCTATTCTCTGTTATAACAAATTGATAGTTCGAATCGGTTGATATAACTGAATCTTTCTCTGTCCAGTTGGAAAATGTATAACCATAATTATTTCGTGCAATTAATTTTACATTTGCCCCATATTTATACACCCCATCGCCAAAAATAATTCCTGCTGAAGCGGGCTTGGTTGTTACGGTTATTTCATATTCTGCAACTTTTTGTATAATTTTTATTGTTCTCGGGCTTCCTGCCGAGCCTTCGGAACTTATGGTTATTGTTCCTGTTCTTTCCTCTTTCTTATTTTCCGAAACCATAACTTTAATAGTGCCTGAATTTGTCCCACTCGAGCCGGAAAATATTTTTATCCAACTCGTATCGTTTGATACTGTATTCCAATTCATTGTACCAATACTTGTATTTGTAACTTCAAAATTTAGTTCTCCACCTTTGAATTCGATCTCAGTCAAAATTGGAGACACCGTAAGAGTCGGTTTAGTAGGATCTGCTTTTGTAGTAAACGAAAACACTTTTGAAAAATAGGAACTCCCAAAATTATCTTGAACTTTCACCCGCCAATAATATGTAGTGGAATTTATCAATCCCATTAATTCATAATTTGTTTTAGTTAAGCCGCTTTCCTCAACAAACAAATTTTTAAATTCTATATCAGAAGCAACTTGGAGGGAATAACTTATAGCTCCTTCAATTACAGTCCAATTCAGTATCGGGTCTGTTTCAACATCAGTTTCGTTATCCTTTGGTGATAATGGGATAGGAGGAGGAATGTTATAAAATGAATTATCATAATGTTCTTGAGCAACTTGAGAATATTCTTTAAGAAGAGTAACGGCTTGCAACCTATCGACACCCTCAGTCGCCCCGGCAATAATTTCTGCAAAAACCACTTCTTGAGTATCACCATAAGCTAAATTAAAACTTCCCGATGTAACTCCAATTCTTACATCATTTGCACTAGAAGAAACTCCGTCATACCAGCCTGTTTTGGCAACAGGGTCTCCCGAAAAAACATAAGGAGTAGGTTTATTTGTTATTTGATTTATAAATGGTTCGCCGGTAACATAATTTTTCCCTTGGAAAAGATTATACATTCCTAAAGTTCCCGATTTATAATTCCCTTGAGCTCCATCTGGATAAACATTATCTCCGGCACGATGTATATAAAAGGCACTCATATTAAGATTCTTTTTGCCTAAAATCATTTTTCCTTTAAAGATTGCAGTATCATTAGGGGATGCCGGTACTGCAGGTCCCTGCAATAAACGAAACCCTACTGCAGGAGGAGAATCAAAGTAATACTCATCAGTCCTATCAGCATGGAATACATAACCCATATTTAATGTCGTATCACATCCGGTTAGATTTTGAAATCCACTTCCGATATCGGGATCAGACCACATTGAAACATACATATCAGTAAACGGTTTTTGTTCAATATTTTTGTTGATGAGAATATATTTTCTAAATAACATATTGCCCAGTGGACTTTCCGAATTATATCCCCAAATAGTAACCTGTTCTTCAATTCCCATTGGTAAAGAGCCATAAAGGTATTTAGTTTTAGTGGAATCCAAATCATTACAAACGAACCATAAGGTTTGATCGGCTCCCGGAACACCGGGGATATCAATTTGTGGATTATATTCTCCATTTGCATCAAGATCTTCATAAGGAGCACCTTGAGCGGCGGGCCATTCATTCCAATCTTTTTCATATTGAGTTCTTATCTGTTCAATTGTACCCTCCCCATCATCGATCTCCGAACTCAAATGGCTCTCTAAGTAATCGCGCCTTACTCTGAAAATTCTAACATTCGGGTCATTTGGGTCAACCGGATTTCCATTGACAATTCCACCGGGTACTGCACCTTGTCGATATGCAGAACCACCGACATAGATTTTATTATCAATTTTCCCTCCCCAAAGTAAACCGGAGAAAAAGACAGTAATTATATTACTCCCTTTAGGATATAGAAGACCATGATTTCCCGTAGGGGAATGATCCGATTGACCATCATTTTTGAACCACGTGGAAATACGATTGATATTAAATCTTGTATAGGATGGCTCGCCATTTGTTCCACGGATTGAGGAGATTTTTTTATCTCCGCCCCCTTTGGCATATAATGTTGCAGAAGAGAAAGATAGTATTAAAACAAAGATTAAAGCTAATTTGTAAATTTTATCCATATCGCCCGCTCTGAAAGTTTCAGTATTTATAGAGAAATGTATCCAATTATTAATCAAAAAGATATACCAAAATTTTGGGACAACACAGGTAAAGTTTATTCGTAGTTATTGAATGCTTTTTCTTTCATTTCCATTTCAAATTTAGGAAGATGGTACTTCTTAGCGTACTCTTTCCAATTTGCCACCTCAGTTTTTATTTGCTTAATAATTCTATTCCCTTTCTTAGCATCAATTCTAAAGTGTTCAATAACTTCGAGTGCTAAATTAAGGTCTAATGAATTATCATTTTCTGAAATGTTCAAAGTAAGTCCATAACCTATTTCATTTGGATTAATATCATAAACGGGTGATAATTCCCAGCCGGATTCCGTCAACAGAAATCCGTGATTACGAAGATGATCATCGGTGTTTGATATACAAATATTAAAAACAATTCTTCGCCATAGTTCTTCTAAATTTTTCTCAATGTTAGAACCATATCTAATTATAAATTCAGCAATATCAAGATAACTAACCCCTGATGTGTAATCTGACCCATCTTTCAAACCTAATAAAGTCATCGCTGAAGCAAAATGAATTCTTCTATTTTGTGAAGTCCTATCAAATCGTTTTGATAAAAAAGTATGATGAATACCGGTTAATTTCTTTGTGTTAAATTGAGTTGTTTTTATTCCACATTTATTTGCTAATTCATTCGCGATGGCTTCCCATGCACCCATGTTCGATTCATCATTAACGCTTGGGAATTTAGCTATCCACATTGAATTTTCTAAATCATTTATATTTGCCTTAGGTCTTGCTCCGCCTAATGATGAGCCGGGCGCAATCAATAAATTAATCCACTTAGAATAATCCTTTCTATCTTCGGAATCTTCGGACTCTATTTTCAGAGAGGCATATTCTAAATCCCTAAGCATTGCAAAAGGTGGAACTGAAAAATCATTTTCATAATTCAGGAATTCACCATTAGTACTATCCTTAAATCGAATAGCTCCCATTCTACTATGATCAAAAACCCCAAGTAGATAATCTATTTCATTTAAATTACGGATAGGGCGATTTTCTTTTTTTGCTTCGATACTCTCCCTACGTTTCATTAAAACTCTCCCCCATCTATCAGGAGATGAATCAAGGAACATTCCAAAATTATCTTTATTGTCTTTTATATACTGAATACCTTCATAGAAAAGAAGATCGGGATCTATGTAAAGCGAATGAGAAGTCTCTAACCAATTTTTAGAATATTCAAAAGAAAATATTTCTTTATTTCGTATTTTCTCTACTCGCAAGAAACCCATAAGGGTAGAATTTATTAAGGTATGCCAATCGGCATAAACAAGAATCTCTCTATTAGTTTCATGTTTAGTCATTTTTCTTATCCTTTTCGATAGAGGTGGTTTTCTTGGGGGCTCGTTTTTTTGTAAGGAGCTGCAAATCCTGAAGTTTCTTTCCAAAGATATTATCCTTTGCTACTTCCAATAGATCCTTTTCTAAACCAAGTATGAATAATACCTGAACATAATTCCCCATAGCAACACCAGAATCGCCTTTTTCGATTTTCCATAAAGTGGGACGACTAATATCGGCTCTTTCGGCAACGATTTGTGTGCTCATTTTTCTTCTCAAGCGTGCAAGTTTAATATTTTCGCCTAACGCTATTAATACTTTCCTTGCCGAGGGCATAAGTAAAACTGATTTTCTTCTCATAATGTTTAATATTTTTATCAATAATAGTCATTCTGATAATAATATACAACATTATTAAAAAGAGTGGGATTATCTCCACTCTTTTAGGAAGTCTTTCACTCGATCAATTTCATTATGAGTATTATAAAAATGGGGTGAGAAGCGGATCATTCCTCCGCGCATTGTAGCAAATATTTTTGCTGATTCTAAATCTGCAAACAATTTTTCTGCCTGCGGATGTTTAAAGGTAACGATACCCGCTAAATTTTCATCAGGCAGATTATTTAATAGAGGAGTAATACCAATCTCATTTAATTGCGAGATAAAATATTTTGTATTGTTAAGAATAGATTTTTCTACTTCCTCTTTTCCAAAATCTAAAAATAGATCGAGAGTTCTATCGAGAACAGATACACCGAGAGCATTGAGAGTGCCGTTCTGAAATCGCTCGGCACTATTTTTTAATGTGAGATCGTAATTAAGAAGATTCCAAGAATCATCCACAGATAGCCAGCCGATAGATTTTTGTTTTACTCGTTCTTGAAATGTTTCTGAAATGTAAAAATAAGATAAGCCCTGCATTCCCAAAAGCCATTTCTGTGTGCCACCTGCAAAAAAATCGATATCAATTTCACTCAAATCAATAGAAACTGCACCTGCCGCTTGAATGCCATCAACAACGAATATAATCCCTTTGTTTTTACAGATTTTTGATATAGTTTTTATATCACTTCTAAAACCTGAAAGAAATTGAACTAAGCTGATAGAAAGCATTTTTGTTCGTGGGGTAATTGCCTTCTCAATATCCTCAATTAATATTTTACCTTCAATCGATTTTACAATATCAATTTCCACACCTTGAGAACGGAGATTAAGAAAGGGGTAAATATTAGAGGGAAATTCGATGTCATTTAGAATTATTCTATCGCCCGATTTCCACTCAATTCCTTGTGCCGGAATATTAAGCGCATTAGATACGTTATCACAATAAGCAATTCTTCCAGGAGCTACTCCAATTAAAGTACCAAGTTTATTCTTCGAGTTTTCATAATAAGTAAGATACGTTTGATAATTCATTATGTTAGTAATGCTTCTCTCTAAGAGATAATCATCAATTCTGCCGAGAACGCTTTGCGATAATACACCAAGTGATGCATGATTAAAATAAATTTGATCAGTTTTAAGATGCGGGAAAAATTCCCGCACCTTATTAATATCCAACACTTATGATAACTCCTCTTTTTTACCTCTTAGAGAATCCCAAATCATATAAACAGAAAGTAATGCAAACATAACAAGGGCAAGTATTTCAGCCGAGTGCGATTCCTGCCAAGCGGCATTTACCCAATTAAAGCCTGCATACCGAAGCACTGCACTGATTACTCCCATAAGAGCACCGCCTGCAATAAATCCGGATGCGATCAATGTCCCTCTTTCTCTACGTGCACTATTAAGTTTTTCATCTTTACTGCGAGTTGTAACGAAATGAGCTATCAATCCGCCTGCGAGTAGTGGAGTATTTAATTCCATTGGAAGATACATACCTAGAGCGAATGCGAGAGCCGGTACTTTAATCATAGTAAGAATTAATGCTAAGCAAGCACCGCCAATATAAAGAAGCCATGGTGCAGGTTGATTCGACATCAATGGTTGAATTACAGCAGCCATAGCATTTGCCTGTGGGGCAACTAAAGCACCATCGCCTGTAAATCCATAGGTATCATTAAGTATCATAATAATCCAAGCAACAGTAGCCGAAGAAACGGCTGTACCGACAAATTTCCAACTCTCTTGTTTCATAGGAGTAGAACCAAGCCAATAACCGATTTTTAGATCGGTAATAAAACCGCCTGCCTGAGAAAGTGCAGTACAAACGACACCACCGATAATAAGTGCTGAAACCATTCCAGGTGCACCGGTTAATCCGACAGATACTAAAACAACTGATGAAAGAATCAGCGTCATTAATGTCATTCCCGAAACAGGGTTCGTTCCAACAATTGCAATAGCAGTTGCGGCAACGGTTGTAAAAAGGAATGAAATAATAAATACTATAAGTAAACCGATAAGTGCATGATAAATATTTGTAACAACTCCAAACAAGAAAAAGAGAAAAATAGCAATGATTGATATAATAATCCCGATAGCAATTATTTTCATCGAAATATCTCTCTGAGTTCTGATCGCACTTTCGGTAGTTTTTTTACCGAATATTTCTTTAACTGCAAGTGTGAATGATTTTTTAATAATTCCCGATGAGCGTATTATACCGATAAATCCAGCCATTGCAATTCCGCCGATACCGATATGACGAACATAATTTGAGAAAATTTGTTCGGGAGTCATATCTCTAATTAATAGAGTAGCAGTACCGAGATTGATTGTAAGACCCTGCCCTACATAAGCGACAGCAGGAATAAGTACGAACCATGAAAGAAATGAACCCGCTGCAATTATTGCAGAATATTTTAGTCCCACAATGAAACCAAGTCCTAATACTGCGGAACTAATATTTAATCTAAAAACTAATTTTGTCTGATCGGCAAGATATTGACCAGCGGCAAAAACTTTAGTTGTAAAAACTTCACTCCACCATCCAAATGCTGCAACGAAGAAATCATAAAAACCACCAATTAAACCACTGATAACAAGTACGAACGCTTGATTACCCCCTTTTTCTCCTGCAACTAAAACTTCTGTTGTTGCAGTTGCTTCAGGGAATGGAAACTGTCCGTGCATTTCAGAGACAAAATATTTTCTAAATGGAATTAAAAATAAGATTCCGAGGAAGCCACCAAGAAGAGATGCCATAAAAACTTGTAAGAAAGCCACTTCCAAACCGAGAATATAAAGAGCCGGGATAGTAAAAATAGCTCCGGCAACAATAGTCCCCGAAGTAGCACCGATGGATTGAATAATTACATTTTCACCGAGCGCATTTTTTCTTTTTGTAAGAGCACCTAATCCAACGGCAATAATTGCAATAGGAATAGCGGCTTCAAAAACCTGTCCAATCTTTAGACCAAGATAAGCAGCCGCAGCTGAAAAAAGCATTGCCATGATTAAGCCGGTAAATACAGATCTAAAATTTACTTCGGGATATACATGCGAAGGAGACATTATCGGTTTATATTCTTCACCCGGCTTTAGTTCCGTATAAGCATTCTCCGGCAATCCGCCATTTGTTGGTTTTTCATGATTACTCATTTACATCTCCTCAATTTTTCAGAGTGATTTTATTTAGTTATTGATCTTTGTATGATCTATTTCAGAACCTAAAACGCTATGTGGAATTAAGAATACAATTAACATTACTACTGAGGCAATTAAAGCCACCAGATATGGATTATCAGAATTTTTCATTTTGAACCAAGCGATTACCCAAACGATAACTGCTATTAGAGTTTTGTTATCGGTTAAATCCCAGCCAAAGGGAACGCCTGTCCATAAAGCACCGAATGCAAAATACTGCACAATAGGACCGAAAATTAATCCACCTAATATTGCAAGCGCTAAAGTCCAAGCAACTAATTTATCTAGAGAGTTTTGTTGGTTAAGAATTTCTAATCCTGCACGAGTAGAAACAAGCATTGCTCCAAACATAACGATAACGTGCGGTATGAGAATCCAAATCGGTACATCACCTTTAAACCGGATAATATTTTGCTCATCATTTGGAATATGAATAGCCATATTGTTTTTCGATAATTCTATGTGATAGATAATTTTACCTGCGGGTGGTTGATGTGGTAGTATGCCAAGAAGCTTTCCCTCTTTATAAACCATTTCTTGATTTTCCCATTGATCGTGGGACTTAAATCTTTTCCAGACTAGGTTTCCTTTAATATCCTTATCAGAAACGTCAATAGTAATGATATGATCGCCTTCACCGCCGTGGCTTCGGTCTAACTTAAATTGAATTTCTGAATTAGATATTTTTGCTTCACCCGAAATTGGGTAAGTTGGACCTGTAAGACGTTGATAAATTGCAGAAGAGACAGTTATTATGAAAGCGATAAGCCATAAGATTAAATTTTTTTTCATGAGTTCCGAATTTTAAATTTCACTAAAATACCGTAATTACGGTAACAGAATCAATTGTTAATTTGTTTTCTTTCTGTTCTATTTATGGTTTTAATAAAGGGAGAGTAAATGAAAATTTTGATCCTTTATTTAATTCGGATTCAATCCATATTTTACCACTATGCTTATCAACCATTTCCTTACAAAGAAGAAGTCCTAAACCTGTACCTTCTTCATTAGCCGTACCTTTAGAACTGATACTTTTATCAATCTTAAATAGATCAGCAATTCTTTCCTTCGGCATACCGACACCTGAATCAGTTACAGAAAATTCGATGTGATTTTCTTTCTTAACTGCATCAACAATAATTTTGCCTCCGATATTGGTAAATTTAATAGCATTAGAAATAAGGTTTCTAATAATTGCAGCAAACATATTTTTATCAGCAAATACTATTATTGAATTATCAATATTATATTCTAAATTAATTCCTTTATTAGAAGCTGTTTGAGCCAGTAAATTCAGTGTACCGTTCATCTCGTGTTTAACAGGGATAAGTTCAGGTTTAAAGGGCATTTTACCAGTTTGGAGACGCGACCATTCAAGAAGATTTTCGAGTAATTTATATGCACTATGAATTAATTCATCTATTGATAGGATAAATTCTTTTTTTTCATCTTCATTCAAAGTTGGGAATTCATCAACTAAAATTTGTGAATATCCAAGAAGTCCTTGGAATGGGCTTTTTAGATCATGCGCTATAATTGAAAAGAATCTATCCTTAGTTAAATTTGTTTCCGCTAATTCCTGAGCATATTTATTAATTGCATCGATATATTTTTTTCGTTCGATGGTTTGAGAAATTTGATCAGCAACAAAGCTCAATAATTGAAGTTCTTCTTCTTTGAAAGCATTAGGGTCGTGATAATCTTGGACAACAATTGCTCCAAAAGTTTTACCATATAGTTTTAAAGGTACGCCAAGCCAGATTTCCGTGGGAGTACCGATTAATTCCACTTCCCCTAATTCTCTAAGCTTCATATCAAGTTCAATATCAATAAGTTTGGCTTCACCACTTCTTAATACATATTCAGTTAATCCTTTCCCCGGTTTTTTGGGATCATATGGATCATCATATTCATCTACCATATAAGGGAATGATATTTCATCTTTTATTTCATCATAAATAGCGATATAGAAATTCTTACCGCTCATTAATTTACTTATTTCTTCATGTATTTTTTTATATAAGGAATCTATATCCTTCGAGCTTAGAGCAGATTCAGAAATATCATAAAGTACTTCTCTAATTAATTCCGATTTTTTTCTATGGGTAATATTATGTCCAATGCCAATAAGTCCTATAATCTTTCCTTCAGGATCTCTTAAAGGAGCTTTTGAAGTAAGAAGCCAATTTTTCTTTCCATTGCTATCAAAGAAATATTCTTCTCTACTGAGTACTGATTTACCTGTGGTAATAATTTCTTGATCGTCTTTATAAAAAGCATCTGCCACCTCCTTAGCAAAATAATCATAATCAGTTTTGCCAAGTGCTTCCTCTTCCGAATTACATTTCATATTTTCAAGATCTGTTTTATTTGCAAGTGTCTTGCGGCATTCTAAATCCTTTGCATAAATAGCATCAGGTATATTATCGATTAAAGTTCTTAATAGAATTCTCTCCCTTACAATTGCTTCTTCTTTTTTAAGAGATTCTTGACGTAACTCTTCCTTTTGTTTATAATCCGAGACTAAGAGATCACGGAACTTACTAAATTTTCTAAGTAGAATAAAAAGGAGGGTTAAAGTTGATAAGCTATATAAGAATAATTTTATATTATGAGATTGTGAATTACTTAAATCAAATAATGACGATTGAAATAAAAGCTCGATTGCAGTAAAAATTAGAGCAAAAATTATCACAATAATTAATATAGATATTGAAGCTTTTTTATTCTCATCAACAAGATTAACAGTCTTTAATACAGTATCATTCTTCATAGTATAATATAGGATTTGTGTGTCTTCAAAATAGTGATTTAAAATGAAAAATACATTCATTAACCATAAAAAAGTCTATTTCTATCTCGTTAATTGAACTAAACTTTATTATTTTTGAATTATATATCGAAATGGAGTAATTGTCTTGAATAAACCTGATTTTTTTAAACAATCTTTAATTGAGAGTTCCGAGGTAAAACTTAAAATTCTCGATTCATGTGAAGCAACGACTATAGAAGCAATCGACTTAATTGTGAATATGTTTAGGAATGGTGGCAAACTATTATTATGCGGGAATGGCGGAAGTGCTGCAGACTGCCAACACATTGCAACTGAATTTATGATTCGATTAAATCACGAGATCAATCGCCCTGCATTACCGGCGATTGCAATTACAACCGATTCATCTAATCTAACTGCAGGCGGAAATGATATCGGTTATGAGAATATTTTTGCACGAAACGTGGAAGGACTTGGTAATAAAGGAGATATTCTTCTTTCGATCTCTACGAGCGGAAATTCTAAGAATGTTATTAAAGCAATTGAAAAAGCAAAAGAAAAAGGGATGAAAAATATTGCTCTTCTTGGCGGCAATGGTGGGAAAATAAAAAATATAGTTGATTGCGCTATTGTAATTCCTTCAGATAATACACAACGCATTCAAGAAGGACACATTACGGTGGAACATATTATATGCGAACTAGTAGAATTAGAATTATATAAATAAAAGGGGAAATGTAATGACAGCAAATTTAGATATGATAGAAAAAAAATATTCTGAATTTATAGATAAAGTGGAAGCAGCGCGGAAATTACTCGGACGTCCGATGACTTATACAGAAAAGATTTTATATACTCATCTATGGGAACCGGTAACTAAAAAATTTGAAGGTGGAAAAGATTTTACTGAATTTGCGCCCGATCGAGTTGCCATGCAAGATGCAACAGCTCAAATGGCATTATTGCAATTTATGCACTCTGGTAGAAAAACTACTGCAGTACCATCCACAGCACATTGTGATCACTTAATTCAAGCTCAGGTTGGTGCAAAAGAAGATTTAGATAGAGCTTATAATGAAAGTAAAGAAGTTTTTGATTTTATTGAAAGCATCTCAAAAAAATATGGTGTTGGATTTTGGAAACCGGGTGCAGGTATTATTCATCAGGTAGTATTAGAGAATTATGCTTTCCCTGGCGGAATGATGATTGGTACAGATTCACATACACCTAATGCCGGTGGGCTTGGTATGGTGGCAATCGGTGTCGGTGGTGCTGATGCAGTGGACGTTATGGCAGGTATGCCGTGGGAATTAAAATTTCCTAAACTTATCGGAATAAAACTAACAGGAAAACTTTCCGGCTGGACTTCATCTAAAGATGTAATATTGAAAGTTGCCGGTATTCTTACTGTAAAAGGGGGTACGGGTGCTATTGTAGAATATTTTGGTGAAGGCGCTAATTCAATTTCATGTACAGGAAAAGGAACTATCTGTAATATGGGTGCTGAAATCGGGGCTACTACTTCGGTATTCCCTTTCGATGAAAAAATGTCCGCATACTTAAGAAAAACAGATAGAGCAGATTTAGCCGATATGGCAGAAAAATTAGCAGATGAATTAAAAGCAGATGAAGAAGTATATGAATCACCCGCAGAATATTTCGATCAACTGATTGAAATTAATTTAAGCGAATTAGAACCACATATTAACGGACCATTCACTCCCGATCTCGCATGGCCTGTTTCAAAAATGAAGGAAGCAGTAGAAGAGAATGGTTACCCTGATAATATTAGCGTCGCATTAATCGGAAGCTGTACTAATTCTAGCTACGAAGATATTGATAGGGCTGCAAGTATTGCACGTCAAGCACTTAATAAGGGCTTAAAAGCAAAAACACAGTTTACAATTACTCCCGGTTCAGAACAAGTAAGAGCTACAATTGAACGAGACGGGCAGCTTGCTACACTTACAGAATTTGGCGGTTTAGTTCTAGCGAATGCGTGCGGACCGTGTATCGGAATGTGGAAAAGAATGGATACTAAGATTGGCGAAAAAAATACTATCGTAACTTCATTCAATAGAAATTTTGCAAAACGAAATGATGGAAATCCTGAAACCTACGCATTCGTTGCAAGTCCTGAACTTGTAACAGCAATGGCTATTTCAGGCAAGCTTTCATTTAATCCGGAAACTGATACGATAGAAAACAAAAGTGGAGCAAAGATAAAACTTGATCCACCTCATGGAGATGAATTGCCATTTATTGATTTTGATAAAGGTGAAGTTGGATATATTCCACCATCACCTGATGGTTTTAAAACAGAAGTAATTATTAATCCTGATAGTAAGCGCCTTCAATTTCTTGAAAGATTTACTCCATGGGATGGGAATGATTTTTTAAATATGCCTCTATTATTAAAAGCAAAAGGAAAATGTACTACGGATCATATTTCCCCTGCCGGACCATGGTTAAAGTTCCGTGGACATCTTGATAACATTTCGAATAATATGTTTATCGGAGCTATAAATGCATTCACAGAGAATGCAGGAGAAGTGAAAAATCAGTACACCGGTGAATACAAAGAAGTACATGAAGTGGCAAGAGATTATAAACGACATGGACATGGCTGGGTAGTAATCGGTGATGAAAATTATGGTGAAGGATCAAGCCGTGAACATGCAGCAATGGAGCCCCGTTTCTTAGGTGGTAAAGCAATCATTACAAAAAGCTTTGCTCGTATTCACGAAACCAATCTTAAAAAACAAGGTTTGCTTCCACTTACATTCGATAATACAAAAGATTATGATAGGATTCAGGAAGATGATAAAATAAGTTTAGTGGGGTTAAAGAATTTAGCTCCTGATAAGCAAGTTGAAATGATCGTTAGACATGAGAATGGCACTACTGAGACTATCATGCTTAATCATTCATTTAATGCAGGACAGATTGAATGGTTCAAAGCAGGCGGTGCTCTTAATCTAATTGCTAAGATGCAGGGGAACTAGTTTACATTATCAATAATGTAAAAAAAGCAGTAAGGAAATCCTTACTGCTTTTTTTTAAATTATTTTATTCAATAATTAAAATCGGCGGTATGCTATCTTGTCCCCTTCATTGATATTATATTTATCAGAAAAACCTGCAATAGTTTCAACTACATACATTGCCGGTTTAAGGGATGGATATGATTCTTCCGAATAGGGGGTTGTATTTTTATGAATTTTGATTATTTCAAAATCGGAAGTAACGAACATTATATCTAATGGAATAATAGTGTTTTTCATCCAAAAAGATTGATATGTTTGAATTGGAAAGATAAAAAGCATTCCTTGATTTTCTTCCATCTTATCCCTAAACATTAATCCGGTTGCTCTTTCGCTATCATCATCTGCAATTTGTATTTCGATCAGTTTAAGGATTTTATTCTCTTTCGTGTAGAACGAAAGCTCGCCCTGTTTTTCAAAATTATATGCGACCATTTTTTCCTTAGATTCCGTTTTCTCTTCATTTACCGGCGTTGGTGCTAATATTAAATTAGCCAATACGAGATAAATGATTGATATGAATAATAAAACACCAATTCCGAACTGAAATAATCTTTTTTTTCTTTGGGGTGAAAATGATTTTATTTTTTTGATCATATTCTTAAATTCTATTTTATTTTTTAAATTATTAATCATATTAAAATAATTCTTTTCTATGGCATTTTCATGAATAAAATAGTTTTAAGAAAAAAAATTGAACTCACGCCGGCTCAAGAGAAATTTGTAAAAAGCGGTTGGGGTGAAAACATTATCAATACGGAAACCGAAGAGCTCACATATCTGTCTGATGGGATGAAAGTAAATGGCTATCTTTCATATCCAAAAGAGATAAATAAAAAACTGCCTTGTATAATCTGGTGTCGCGGTGGAGTTGGAGAGGCCGGTGTAATTGATAATTTCAATGCACGTGGAATTTTCGGATTGATTGCAAGTTGGGGTTACGTGGTTCTCGCTTCGCAATATAGAGGCAATGCCGGAGGCGAAGGTAAAGATGATTTCGGTGGTGATGATTTAAATGATATTCTCAATTTAACCGACTTATCAGATGAGATTGATTATATTGATGAAACTAAATGGGGCATCGAAGGTTGGAGCAGGGGTGGTATGATGACTTATTTAGCTCTCACAAAAACAGATATCTTTAAAGCTGCCGTTATAACAGGTGGTATTGCTAACCTAAGATGTAATTCCGAAGAGAGCACGTTTATGAGACATCTATATGAGCTTTCAATGGGTTCGCCATCAACGGAAGATTATAAAAATAAATGTAAAGAAAGATCGATCATAAATTTTCCGGATAAGATCTCTAAGAATATAAATCTACTTTTGCTTCATGGTACCGCAGATGATACAGTTCTGCCTCATGACTCAATCGATATATCGTATAAACTAATTGAGAATAATATAAATTTTAGATTAATATTATATGAGAATGGCGATCATTACCTAAAAGGGCATAGAAAAGAAGCCGATATTGAAAGAAAAAAGTGGTATGAGAAATATCTCCTTGATTAAAGCAGAAAAAAATTAATTAAAACGAAAGAGAATATTTTTTCCCGCTTTTTTCTAATTGCATATTTAGTTTCTCACTAGAAATAAATTCTGAATCGATCGACAAGAAATTCTTCCCTTTAGTAATTTTCTTTTTAATTTTCTTACTCCCATTATCAAGAAGCATCGCATCATCATACTTAGAATAAAATAAAAGTTTTACCTCACCATCCTTTTCTTTTTGTAAAATAGGACTTTCATAAACGTCATTGATATTAGCCAAAAGACTAAGTTCATTGAATTTTATTGTCTCGACATTGGAAGTCTCAATACTTTCATTCCAAAGGCGGCTTAAGGATTTCAAAGTAAAATAATAATTGACTTTACGTGGTTTTGAAAAGCCAAGTTTTATTGATTGATTTTCGGGAGAGATAATTTCAAAAATATCTTCAGGTGATAATTTTGAATTATAAGTCGGAAGACTATAAAGTGAATAGTATTTAATGCTATCCCCTCTTCCAAAATTTTTCTCGATCTTCCAATCTAATGACACAATATTTCTTTTCGTATCAATGAATTTTGCCTTTAGGGCATAAGGAGAATTAGGAGAATAGCCATTCAACCATGACATAGTAGCCGGAAGAGTTTTATATGCAAACGATTTGAAATTGTAATTTTTTATATGTTCATATCTAAAAAAACAAAAACCATCTGCATTAACGCTGCGTGAATAATTAATCAAGTCTTCCATTGTCGAATAGACTTTATTCTTATATGCGGCAATGCCTATTACAATGCTCCGACCTTCCGAATTGGAAGCCCAATCTTTAGCAAGTAGATCGAAACGTGGAGTTTCATTAATTCCCCAATAAATTTGCGGTACGAGATAATCTACTAGACCTCTTTTTAACCACTCACGAGAATCTTGATAAACTTCTGAATAGCCTTGAAGTCCCGAAGCATTTTTTTGGTTTTTATAAATACCAATCGGGGCAACACCGATTTTTATATATGCTTTTACGCTCTTAGTTTTTTCATTTACTAATCGCAAAAGCTCATTAATATTTTCTCTTCGCCAACTATCTTTATCTTTTCCATTTGCATATAACCTATAAGAATTATCATCTGCAAAACTTTTTCCGGGATAACGCATATAATCCAAATGAATTCCATCAATATCATATTTATCATTTACCTCGGCAATCATATCAGAGAGATAAGTTCTAACTTCAGGTATGCCCATATCGAGCCAATAGATCGGCTTTCCTTCACTCGTAGATTTTATAATCCATTCTGGCTTTCTATTAGAGATATGATCAATACTATTAAGAATATCAGGTTCTCCGCCTGAATAAACATTACTTACATTTATCCATGCATGAATTTCTAAACCTCTTTTATGAGATTCTTCTATTGCAAATTTGAGCGGATCATAAGGAATCTTCTCCCCCACTTTACCTGTTATATAAGGAGATGTAGGATCAAAGGATGACTCGCATAACATCGTACCATTGCTTCTTATCTGGAAATAAACGGTATTAAGATTCTTTTCTTTGATATCTTCAAGAATATTAATTAATGATTGTTTTTGTTTTTGGATATCATTGGTGTTGGGAGGCCAATCAAGTCTGTAATTTGTGGTAAGCCAAATGGCACGTGTCTCTCTTTTCACTTGAGCATTAATTATGCTAAGTGAAATTAGAAAAAGTAAAATTGCGGAAAATATATTTTTCAAAATAGTATTCAATCTTAAAATAGAGAAATAGCTTTAGAAAGTGCATCCTTTACATCCTTAACGGATGCTTCCATATCAATCATTGTCATACCAAAATCCATTGGGAGAACAAATTTTATTTTCGAATTTCTATTCTTCTTATCCTTCGACATATAGCTAATAACTTTATCATAATCTACTTTTATAGGCTTAACATAAGGACGGAAGCGAGTAATCAATGTAAGGAAAGCATTCAATTTTTTCTCGGGAATATAACCTAGAGAATGTGAAAGAAAGAATGCGGCTGCCATTCCAATTACAACCGCCTGTCCATGTTTTAATTTATAACTTAGAGAAGACTCAACTGCATGACCGAATGTATGTCCGAGATTAAGTATCTTTCTTATTCCACCTTCTTTCTCATCATTCTCAACTACAGAAGCTTTCATAGTAATACACTTTTCAAGTATAGAGACTATTTTTTCTTCATCGAGTTCGACAATTGAATGAAAATTTTCAATTAAGTAATCATTGAAATCATTTTCAGTAAGGTATGAGTATTTTGATATTTCACCGAGACCGCAGATTACTTCATCGGCAGGAAGTGTAGAGAAAAATTCCGTATCAATAACAACCGATTTGGGATTATAAAAAGAACCGATATGATTTTTTAGTCCATTAAAATTAACACCGGTTTTCCCGCCAATTGCGCTATCTGAAGCGGAGAGTAATGTTGTGGGAATATTGACATAAGCTATTCCACGATTATATATTGAGGCGGCGAATCCTGCAGTATCACCAGTTATACCTCCGCCAATTGCAACTACAAGAGCATCTCTGCCAAAAGAATTTTTTAATAATTCAGTTAGCATTTTATTTATTGCATTGAATGACTTATTCTTTTCAGTGGCTTCAAAAAGATATTTAACTTTTTTCCCTTTGAATTTTTTAATGAATCGATCCACCTTTTTATTATGAAGTTTATAAACGTTTTTATCTATAATAAAAAAGGCATCACCAAATGCAACAAATTCAACTGATTCAAGTGAATCAATTATTACTTTGTAACTATTGCTTTCCGAATTAACTAATATTTCTTTCATATAATTTCTTCTTAATTTTTTTAACGAGTAAATCGATATTGTTACCGAATTTATTTTTTTCAGTTTCGATAATTATATCTGCTTGCGAATAATACTTTTCTCTTTCTATAAGCATTGATTTTATCTTTTCGGTAAAATCATCTTTATCAACTGAATTTAAAACCATCTCCTTAAAAATAGGTCTATCTGTCTTATGTTTCAATCTTTCATATAAAGTTTCAGGTGAGACTTTTATATAAATAAGCAGACCTTTATTTCTAATTAGTTCTAGATTATTGTTACTAATAATAGTACCACCGCCAAGGGAAATTACAACCATTTTTTCTTCAGATAATTCTTTTAGAAGTTTGCTTTCTAAAGTCCTAAAATACTCTTCCCCCTTAGTCTCAAATATTTTTGTTACCGTAAGCGATTCTTTCTTTTGAATTTCTTTATCTAGGTCGTAAAAATTCAAGCCCATAACATTCGCTGTTATCGGTCCTATCGTACTTTTGCCACTAGTCATAAATCCTGTAAAATAAATTCTTATTCCTTCCATCTTCCCAATAAATCAAATATTATCTTATCTATATAATAAAATAAAAGGGAATGGAAAAGAGGGAAAGTATTTAATTTATGGTATAGGTTGCACCAATCATAAAAATAATGCCATCAACATTTACTGCGGTATCAAAATTACGAACAGGAAGAAGGAGCGTTCTGTCGGGAAGAATAACAACGCTTTCTTTATATGTATTATTAAATTTTAGTTCAGGGTCTCTAAAACGCATCTGTCCCCTTATACCAAGATTCTCAGTTATCTGGTAATCCATTCCGACTGCCACATGAATACCGAAAGCAAATTTTTCGAGTTTACTATCGATTGAAACGTTATGAAAATCTCGGACATAATTTCCGAAATATGCACCAACTCCACCACCCATAAAAAACTTAAAATCAGTTGTGGAAAACGGAAGATAATAATAAACCGAAAGTTCAACCGGATAGATCTGATAACCATCAGTCATCTTTATTTTATATCCACCCAAATTCATTGCGAAGTTATTTTCAGTACGATTTATACTTTCTAGAGATAATCCAACAATAATGCCTTCACCAATGAAATAACGTACCTCGCCACCATATCCATAAATACCATCAATATTTTCATGACTGCCTCTTTCAAATGGATCTGTGCTATTAGGACGAAGGAATATTTTAGAGCTAGTAATATAGGAATAACTGAAGGAGAGATTAAAACTCCCCGGCTCGGATTGAGCAAATCCAATTCCAGCCGGGATTAAAAATAATGCAATTAGTATTATGCTTACGTTTTTTCTCATATGGCAAATATACAAAGAGAAAAAGACTAAAAAAGTGTAAAAATTTAGTACTGTTTATGAAGTAATTAATTTCCCATTTTTCCTTATCGAATAACTGCTTTTGACATTATCATTTTTCTCAATTGTAAATTGAGAAATTAGATTATGAAGATTAGTAGTCAATTGATTAAGATCTTCGGCTGTACGGGCAACTTGTTGAATACCAGCAGCTGATTCTTGAGTTACACTTGAGATTGAATCGATATTTTTAGCAATTTCTTCAGCGGCAGATGATTGCTCTTCACTAGCAGCAGCTACTTGATTAATTTCCATTGTAACATTCTGAATACTTTCATTAATCAATTTGAGAGAGTGTTCTACTTTTTGAGTTAGGATAATTCCCTCATTGACAGAAGATTCAGCTTCGCGCATAGAACCATCAGCATCTTTAGCTTCCTTTTGGATTGATTTAATAGTTTCAGCAATCTCTTTTGTAGCACTTGTAGTTCTTTCAGCAAGTTTTCTAACTTCATCGGCAACAACAGCAAAACCGCGTCCCTGTTCCCCTGCTCTAGCAGCTTCAATTGCGGCATTAAGTGCAAGCAAATTTGTTTGGTCTGCAATATCATCAATCACTTGAGCAATTTCTCCGATTTGGTCCGTCTTTTGCGCTAATGAACCAATAATAATACCAGTTTTTTGAGCAGAATCTATTATATTTTCCATTCCTTTTTTTGTAGCCGAAATATTTTCTACTCCATCCTTAGCTTGATCGCTTGCCGATTTAGCACTTGAAGATGCGGTTGTTGCATTTCTTGTTGTTTGAATAATCGTTGTTGTCATTTGATTAACTGCACTTGCCACTTCGGAAGTTTGTGAGCTTTGCTCTTGTGCGCCTGCAGCCATCTGTTCTGTACTTGAGGATATCTCACTGCTTGCACTTGCTGTAGCCTCAACTGCATCTGTTACTTTTCTTATCAGTTGCGAAAGAGATTCTCCAAGACGATTAATACTATCCACGATTATTCTATGATCACCTTTGTATTCTCCAGAAACTCTGACACCAAGATTACCAGTTGACATTACTTCAAGTGCTTTCGAACCCTCTTTTATAGGGTGAATTACTTCATCTAAAGTTTTATTTATTCCTTCTATAATTTCTTTGTAACCACCTGTAAATGTATCTGCTGAACCTCTAACTTCCAGACGACCATTAACGGCAGCATCAACTAATAGTTCTGTTTCTAATTTTAGCCCCTTTAGAATTTCCACTAATGAATTAATTCCCGGAGCAAGCTCATCCTCTTTATCAACTTGAGTAACTTTTACATTTAAATTACCATCGGCAACTTTTCCTAAAGTATTGGTAATCTCTTGAAGTCGATCTGCAAATTCATTTTGCTTAGCAATCATTAGACCAATTTCATCTTTTGAGACGGTTTCAACTCTGGCAGAAAGATGTCCCTTACTTAATTCAATCATCATATTTGACGCTTGATTAACTGGTTTGCTAATCAAATTCGATATAATAATTCCTAATCCTGCGGCTAACATTATTCCTGCTATCATTATTATAAGTAAAAATATCTGCGAGCTTTTATAACTTGCTAAGATATCTTCGTGGAATAAAGTAGCTTCTTTAAGATTAATATCTGTTAATTCTTTAAGACTTTTTCTGGAAGCATTCAGATTCTTTCTTGTTTCTCCGTTAGCAATAGCAGTTGCGGCTTCAATGTTCATTGATCTTCCATAATATACTGTCTGCTCAACTCCTTTTATATATCCTGCCCATGCATCAATAAATATATCAAGCTTTTCTTTTTCGATATCTGATAAATTGCTTTTTTGGAAATTAGCCAGATGCTTATTCATATTTTCCGTTTCCATTTCAATCGAATCATAGTATTTTTTTGCGAACGAATAGGAATCCGCCATTAATATATTCCTTACATCGCCTCTAATAGCGAGTAAGGCAATTTCACAAGTCAATATATCCGTTACTGGCAATAATGCTTGCTGATACATTACTTCCTGTGCTTCTATCGCTTTATTCGACGCATCATAACCGATATAACCAATTACACCGGCAATAAATGCGACGACCATAAACCCAATTTGCAATTTTAGTCCAATTTTTAAATCTTTAAACCAACTCATAACTAACTCCATATTAAATTTAATGCATCTTTACTTATGACAAATTATCGTGTAATTATTCAGTTTTTAAAGTAAGAATGGGGTGAGTGGAAGTTCTGTGTTGTAAGCGGGAGAATTTAAAACAAAAAGGGATCGCAATTTGCGATCCCTTCTCTATAAATCTAATTACTAGTATTAAAAGAATAGATGTCTATTATCAACAATCTTAACTTCTTTTTTAAGGTCTTGTACCCATTGAGTAAAATAGCGATTACGTTTTTGATTAATCAATTCTCTGCGGATACCATCTTTTTGGAGTGCGTATATTGCATCGTCAAATTTAGTTCTATAAGTAACTTTAACTAATAAAGCACCTCTGCTTCCTTTTATAGGAGGAGATACTTTATTTAGTTCAGCATTAATTGCATATTCACTGAAAGCAAATTCTCTACCCATACCATCTACTAAACCATTTGTAGTAAATTCACTTCGAGTGGTATCAACTTTAGCAGTAGGAACAACTTCTTTAACTAATGAAAGATCGCCAAAATCGCCAACCTTAGCCCTAGCTTGTTTAGCCATATCTAATGTTTTAGTGATTTTCTTTTCGCGAAGAAGATTGCTACTTATTAAAGGAGCAACTTCTTCCATAGTTTTGTAACCTGGATTAATAATCTCCGAAACAGTGGCAACTACATAACCTGCAGGAACTTTATAAACATCACTAACTTCGCCAACACTATTATCGAAAGCCCATTCAACCATTGCACGGCTTACACCGATACCTGCAATTGCTTGAGCTTCTTCACTGAATGGAGGAGTTTCGATTACTGCATATTTAAGTGATTTACCTCTTGCTTCAAGTCCATCTTCTTTTGCTACATAAGCAAAATCTCTCGAATCATTTATTAACTGATCCGATGTAGAACCGGAGATAGTAACTTTATTATTAATTTTTTCTACGACAAAATCTTGGTTTGATTTACCTTCGATTTTAATAACATGGTAACCATAGCTTGTTTTTACCGGTTTCGTAATAGAGCCGATACTTCCTGAGTAAACAGCATTTTCAAATTCTTTAACCATTTGGTTTTTGCCGAACCATCCTAATTCACCACCTTTTGCTGCACTGCCCGGATCATCAGAACTTGTTCTTGCTAATTGAGCAAAGTTTTTGCCTTTAACTGCTTCATCATAAATTCTATTTGCTTTAGCTAGATCTGCAGCATCGTTGCCGGTTGATTTCACAAGTACGTGAGATGCTTTAACAACTTCAGTCTTAGAAGGAACTTTGCCTAACATATGATATATAGTATAACCATCAAATGAAGGGACAGGACCGACATAAGAACCTGGAGCAGCTGACTGTAATAAATCTTTTGCTTCTTCAGGTAATGCGGTGAAGTTCAACGTGTCTTTAGAATATGGTTGCTCTGAATAGATATCTACGTAAGACTTGAATGAGGCTGTATCGGTCTTAATTTTTGCAAGAAGACCTTCAAGATTAGATCTAACTGCGGTAGTATCTTCTTTTGAAGCAACTCTGCGGAACATAACATATTTTAATTTTCTTTGAGCAAGAATTTTGTATTCTTCTTTATGCTCATCATAATATGCTTTCTTCTCAGAATCAGTTATTTTTACATCGCTATCAGGAATTGTATTAGCATCGATAAAAGCATATTGAGCTTTCATCTTAATTCCCTGCTCCATAAATCTATCTTTTACATCAGTTTCGCTAATATTAACGGAAGCGAACAAGAAAGTTTGTAACTTCTGTTGAATCAATTGTTGTTTAATCTGCTCTTCGACACTTAAGATAATCTCTTTATTACGAGGGTCTGTAATTGCCTGTTCATAAGCTTGACGATTAAAATTACCGAGAGAATCAGTAAATTGTTGTTTTAAGAATGCAGGTGGATTCGGACCCATAATAGCAGTTCTAACTTCATCATCGGAAACGTTAATACCAAAATCAGCTATTTTCTTATCAATTAATTTCTGAGTAACTAAAGCGTCCCAGACTTGATCTCTGAAATAATCCATTTGCTGTTCATCTAAATCTTGCCCAGTAGATTCTATTTGATTTTTGCGAGCACGCTCAACAAAATCATTATATTCTTTATAAGTAACCTCTTCACCGTCAACAGAACCGACGTTATTTGTTCTATTGCCCATAAACTCTAATACACGAGAATCGGAAACAACCATGAACAAAACGAAAAGACCGCCTACAAGGATAATAAACCAAGGC
>Ga0172380_10003098_pt1 | contig 23730 bp, 14 predicted proteins | sample Leawe162metaG_FD_119747 | JGI IMG/M metagenome (GOLD analysis project Ga0172380, IMG submission 119747) | Leachate microbial communities from a municipal landfill in Southern Ontario, Canada - Leachate well 162 metaG | ecosystem: Engineered > Solid waste > Landfill > Unclassified | place...
CGATACCCTCTACCTCTACTATTCAGAATACGTTGGGGCTGCTTCATACAACATCAAATACAAAGAAAAGATTGGCTCTGGCGGTACCTTCTCTAGCGCAGTAGCTGTGACATCGGATGGTGCGAATAATCTTGTGGCACAAACTGGGCTGAAGCCAACGGATATTACAATTGCTCACCCTGCTAGCAGTTATGATTTGAGCTTTAATGGCACTAGTTCGTATTTAAGCCTACCCAGTGGTTTTTCTGACTTCAACGGCGGTCTATCGTTTAGTGTTTGGGCTTATCCAACTTCAGTTAAAAATTACGCGAGATTTTTTGATTTTAGCGAAAGTGGCTCGGCTAATGACAATGTAATGTTTTACAGGAGAGCAACCTCAAATGATTTGTCATATGTGACTTATAATGGTGCTACCAGCAGTACGGTTGTTACGGCTACTGGCGCAATAGCCCTCAATACTTGGCAACACTTTGTTGTTACTCAAGATAGCAATGGTGCCGTCACGATTTATAAAAACGGGGCTGTTGTTGCTGGGCCGACTACTATTGAATTACCCACCAATGTTACCAGGACCACGAACTATATTGGTAAAAGCAACTGGCCTGATGCTTTGTATGCTGGTCAGATGGATGAACCGCAGATGTACAATCGAGCTCTTAGTGCTTCCGAAGTTTCTGCTTTGTATAACAGCGGCGTGGTGGCGCAAAGCTACTATCCAAACAATCTGGTTGCCGGTTGGCACTTTGAAGAAAATACTGGGACAACATCAGCTGATTACAGCGGAAATAGTAAAACAGCAACGTTCCAGGGCTCGCCAACACCATCATGGGCTGCGCAAACTATTGGCGGTACGGGATCGGTAATTGCACATCATGAAGGTGTAAATATTTACTCCCCCGTTATTTTCGTTGAAGGTACCGGTAGTCCATACAATTTAAAATACGCCCCGTCTGTTAAAATCTGGTCTGCGGCAGCAGACGGAAACTGGGAAACGGCAGGTAACTGGAGTCCTAGTGGCGCTCCAGTATCAGGAGATACGGTGGTATTTGATGCAACATCGATTAAAAACTGTACTGTCACCACTTATACTTCTGAAAATGGTATTGCAGATAGTCTAGGTGGACTGTATCTAAACACCGGCTATGCTGGTACTGTAACTTTTCAAAAAAAACCATCACAAAATGTCGATCCGTTCAAGATCAACATTTTGGGGGATTTTGTGATAAATGCTGGTACAGTTGTTTCCGAAGGTGATGTCACTGTCCAGCACGACGGTGTTACCGATGGAAGGGGCAACGAATATGTCGTCGCCAATCTAAATGTTAGTAGCAGTGGTGTATTTAGTGCAAATGGAAAAGGTTTTGCCCAGAGGACAGGTATCGGATATGCAGATACAACTACCGGCGCAACTTATGGTGGTGAAGGTGGGCGAGGGGGGCTAGATACCAAGGTCTATGGCGATTACTCAAACCCGGTCAGTTTAGGTTCTGGATCGGATCGTGGACCTGGTGGCGGTGCTATTACGATAACCGCCAGCGGTGTTTCAAATATTTCCGGGCGTATTAGTTCTAATGGAGGCCCATCTAGTGATTATACGGGAGCATCTGGTGGCAGTGTTAATATTTCAGCATCAACTATAACTGGTGGTGGAAGCATAACAGCAGATGGGGAGGAAGCTCCATATTATCAAAGTGGTGGTGGTGGAGGTGGGAGGGTTCGTTTGAATGCTACCACAATTCCCTTTTCCGGAACTCTTTCAGCCAAAGGTGGCGGTAATGACGATAGCACAACCCTCTCTGGTTCAGCAGGAACAATTTTCAAAAAAACATCGGGTCAAAGCTACGGAGATTTGATTATAGACAATGGGGACAATGTCTCGTTGAATTATATTCAAAGATCTGCACATCTTAAATCCACAGCCGATAGTGGCTCATATCAGTTCGACAATCTAACTTTTTCAAATTATGGTTTGCTGACAATCGACGCCAACCAGACATTGTCATTATCCTCCGGAACTATTCTGGGGAATATCAACTCTGGAGTCATCAATGCTGGTACGGTAACCGTACCGGATAGTTGGACGCTTAGTCATCTCTATTCAAGCAAAGGCGGGTCTATTACCAATTCCTCGGCTAAATCTTTGACAATCTCGTCTGCTGGGCGGTTGACTAACTATCCCAATGCTTCGACAGAAGCATATAAAGTAGAGATGACCCTTTCGAGTCTAACTGTTCAGTCCGGAGGCGAAATAAATGTAAATGATGTTGGCTACGCTGCTCGACAAGGCACAGGCAAGGGAGCAAACGATGGCGTAGGCGCTAGTTACGGTGGAGAAGGTCAGGGAGCGGCCACTACAGGTGTTTACGGGGACTATTCAAATCCAGTGAACCTTGGTAGTGGAGGATGGAATGTAGCGGGTGGCGGTGCTGCAATATTTACAGTCACAGGCACGGCTGATTTATCAGGAACGATCAGCGCCAATGGCGGAGGTGGAGACTACTATGGCGGAGGTTCCGGTGGAACATTCAACATTACTGCCCAAGCCATAACTGGAAATGGCTCGATTAGTTCCAACGGTGGTTCAAATACTCTCTGGACCGGAGCTGCAGGCGGGGGCAGAATAAGACTTCAGGCAACCGATAGCATTTCATCAAATCTGACTTTACTAGCTAAAGGCGGAATGTATGGAGACTATTGTGGTGGGCCTGGCACGATTTATAAAAGAGTTACCAGTAGCCAGACGTATGGGGACTTAATTATAAGTAGCGGTACGAACACTCGCACTCCTCTCGACAGTCAGCGCGCCGCACATTTAAAGACAACTGCAGATACTGGTACATATCAGTTTGACAACATCACATTTAGCAATTACGGACTACTGCAGATAGATGCAGGACAAACTCTAAGTATTGCTACGGCTACAGTTACAGGAACAAAAACCGCTGGAATAGTTAACGCAGGTACTTTGGCTGTTCCCGACAACTGGTCGATGGGTTACTACTATGCGCATAGAAACGGGACGCTAAGTGGCTGGACTAGTGGAAACAAGAACCTCATTTTGACGTCGACTGCGTTTGTATCAAATTTTGCTAACACCGATACTAAAACTTACTATATTGACTGGCAACTTGATAGCTTGGAAGTCCAAGCCGGTGGAGAGATGCGCGCTTATGGCTACTCTGCAAATAATGGGCCAGGACCTGGGGTCCCTGTCGGATGTTGCGGTGGAGCTGGAGGTGGTGGTCATGGCGGACAAGGTGGGGCAGCTGGTTCAGCTGGTGGCGGAGCATATGATTTAGTAGACAACCCAACTGACATGGGGTCTGGCGGTGGCTATTCTTCCGGAGGCAGTTCTGGCGGCGGGTATATCAAGCTGACCATTGCCAATGGGCTCAAGGTAAATGGAAGCATTTCTACATCAGGACAAAATTCTGTCGGAGAATATTCTGGAGCAGGTGCGGGGGGAACTGTAAGCATAACTACAGATTCTGTCTTGTCGTCAGCTGGCACTATCACGGCAAATGGTGGTGGAGCCACCTGGAAAGGTGGCGGTGGCGGTGGCGGAAGAATAGCTATTACTTATACTAACGACACCACCGGTAGTCTTGCTACCATCAATCCAACTGCCAAGGGGGGCATAAACGGCATAGGCTGGACAGATGTCCTGACTAAGCATGGTGCTGCCGGGACTGTATATATTAAAAACACTTCAGAATCAAATGGCAGTTTAAAAATTGATAATGGTGCTCAAACAACGACTGTCTCCGTAACCCCCTTGACGCTACCTCTTACTTACAAAAGTGTAACTGTTTCTACCTATGCGACAACAACTATTGCGACCAATGCTGATCCAGCGCAAAACACATTTGCGATCGACAATGATCTAACGGTCGATGCAACGTCTCAAATTAAACTTCTTGCTGATAATGATGGTACCCCAGCTTCTGGTGCATGGCCAATTGTTAATGTCGGTGGGAACGCTGCGATCTCCGGTATCATAACATCAACTGGCAATGGTTATATTCACGATGCAGGAGCGGGTAAAGGAATCATTGGCTCCAGCCAGGGTTCGGGTGCTGGCTATGGCGGTGCAGGTGGAAACGCAGCTAACGGGACTCTTGGCGGGCCTGCATATGGCACGCAATCTGACAATAATTATATCGGCTCCGGTGGCGGCAACACTTTGGGCGGTGCCGGTGGTGGCATGATCAAGATGTCGATTATCGGCAATTTAGCCTTGAGCACAACCGGTGCAATAACGACCAATGGTAGTGCTGGTGGGGCAGCCGGTGGTGGTGGCTCTGGTGGTTCAATCCAAATATCTGTTAACGGCACCTTGACCGGTAGCGGAGCGGCAACTTTCACGGCAAATGGTGGTGCAGGTGGATCAAACGGAGGCGGCGGAGGTGGAGGGCGTATTGCTTTATACACTGCTGGCGATACATTTACTGGTACTAAAACAGCTACTGGTGGAGCAGCAGGAACCGGTGGGGCAACGGCCGGTAGCAATGGGTCGGTCTTTTCTCAGCACTCTCCCGCTTCGCTAACGATGAACGCGCCAAACGACGCGGCGCCTGGTCAAATTCAAAAAACAGTCTTTCGCTTTAATTCGACCGACTCTGACGGCGACTGGATTCAATACAAAATACAACTAGCAACAGACAACGGTTTCACTCAAAACGTTTCAACATTTGACGAGACATTATCGCAAAATCCAACCGATGGCGGACGCACCGCGTTGTTCTCCAACCAAGATAAGACTACTGGTGGAGGTGCAGGATCTGATGGCTACTCCTCGGGGCGAGAGGGTATTCTGACTATGCAGACCAACCTTACTCCCGGTGCCACATACTATTGGAGATTCTACGCCTATGATCCGGAGGGGGTAGACTCTTTTGACGGTACTAAACACTGGTCAGCCGTATCTGGCACTCGTTCTTTTGCGATCGCGACCATCGATCACATCAGTTTCTCGACGGCTCAACAGGAAATCGTTGTTACTTTCTGTAGTGCTGTTGCCACCGTTAGTCTGCGTGATGTAGCAAATAATAATATGTATTTAACCGACAACGAGGGCGCTAAAGTAATAAGTCTTACTACCACCTCGGCAAGCGGTAGTTTCTATTCTGACGGAAGTTGTCAAAATGCGATCAGCGGTAACAATTTGAATCTCGCCGTGGGAGATAACGGGGCTAGCTTTTACTATAAAGATACTACCCCTTCAGCTGTTGGCGGATATTGGAATATAACGGCAACAGAAACTCCATCTGCCGGCTGGACAGATGCAACGCAACAAATAAGAGTCAGACCTGGTGACTTTGGTTCTTTTGAAATAGCTGTTGGCAACAACCTCTCTACAATCACTGCTGGTGTACCTTTTTCGACCCCTGCCAATGATGTCACTATCACCGCCAAGGACGTTTTCGGCAATGTCAAATCTGACTGGGCCGGGCAGATCTGGTTCTACTCGTCAGATTCGCAAGCGGATTTTACTGTCGATGACACAAATAAATATCAATTTACCTCGGGAGAGGATCTCGATAACGGCTCACATACATTTACCGGAACGGGATTTACGTTTAAAACCAAGGGCAGCCAAACTTTAGCCCTGCATAACAGTGACGACGCTCAATACGACACCTCAATTCCGATTCAAGTAAATCCCGCAGCGATACAGAAATTCACTTTGTCGAGCTATCCCAAAACATCAACAGGCCATTATGCTATTAGCGCAATCAATTGGAACGATGTTCGCAGCCCAACCTACTACCCAGCTGTGACGGCTTTAGATGAGTTTGACAATATTAAGGATGACTTTACGGGTGCGGTTTGGTTTGATGTCAAGGACGGTTCAGGTCAACCAGCCGACTACTATATCGACAATGACACCACCAACCGCTACACCTTTACAACCGGTGCCGATCAGGACAACGGTATTCACACATTTCCCGGATCTGGTTTTACGGTAAACACTGCTGGAACAAACTTAAAGCTAATTGTTCAGACAGCAGATAATGGTGGCAAGTCAACTGAGTTCACTATTACGATCAAACCACAAGCGATCGACCACTTCGTTGTCACTTCGAGCCCGACAATAAGCCGAGACGGAACTAACTGGGAAAAGGGTGTCGATACTGTATTAACAGAAGACATTACCGTGACCGCCTATGATGCGTTTAACAACCCCAAGACCGACTATGCCTATGATGCCGCATCAGGTTACGGCATGGCCTATTTTTACTCATCAGATACAAACGCTGTTTTGCCTTATACCAAATCAAGCAGTGCTGATGTAGCCAATTGTTTTCATTTCCCAGATGATGACACTGGCTCATATACTTTTACTACTGCAAATACGCCGGACGACTATTTTAAATTTCAAACTGGCGGACCGCAGACATTAACTGCCTCAGAGTGTATCGATCCGACTTCGACCTATGCTACCAGCACTGATTCGGACAAAAATAAATATGATCCTAGATTTGACGGTGTCAATCCGCTTAAAAACGCTGCCGATATCGGCCAGTTGCCGCTGGCTAGCGCAGATCCAAATGTGATTGCAGTCGCCCCACACGTTCCAGGTTCAACTCACACCGCCTTGAATCACAGTGACGATACAAATAACCTTATCGAAGCCGCGCCAGGCCATCAACAGGCAACTCTAAGCTGGAAAAATCCATTTGACCTTCCAAGCGACGAAGCGCTTGATACGCAAGTTTATATTTATCGCTGTTCAGCCGACTGCGCAAATCCCGCCAATTATTCTAAGATTGTAACCGATCCAGTCAAAGTAACTGGAACAGCTTCTGAATGGAGTGAATACACAGACACCGGACTAACCAACGGAACAGAATACTCATATCAGCTAACTTATGCATATTTGAAGCAAGACGACACCTACATCGAATCCGAGAAATCAATTGTTGTCACGGCTACCCCTGCCGATATCGCTCCAAGAGAGGTTGCTGCAGATCAGCTTGACCTGACTGAAAATGTTGCCAATGCTGGAAAGGTCAAAATCGACTACAAGCTTCGCTGGGATTCAACAATTTCTCTTGCTTACTACAATCCAACAACTGCTTCTTGGGTAAATGCTACATCTGGTGCCCAATCCGGGGATGTTGGCGTTGGTATAACTGGCAGTGAGGGTCTGACAACCCATGTGGCTTATTATGACCCGAGAGTCGATTTTTCAGGTCAATATCTGACCGGGACGTTTAAAGTTAGAGTTAGAGCGATTGTCAACTCGGCCAATGCCTATGCGGACTCCAGCGTTATGGATCTAGATAGCAAAACACCTGCCGGTACTAGTTTGATAGTTGATGCTAGCGCGGCTACAACAACTCTAAATTTAACTGCTACAGATAACTCGGAGCCGATCACGATGATGCTCTCAAATGATGCGGCGTTTGCAGGTGCCACGTGGCAAGATTTTGCTACCAGTGTTCCCAATTGGGATCTAGGTAGTACCCAGACGGTTTATGCCAAAATTAGAGACAATTATAACAATATTGTTGAGCTGGAAAAAGACTTATTGCCTATCCCTCAAAATGTTCAAATAAAAGATGCCTCAAATACTGCAACTAGTGAGTATCGACTTACAGTCATATGGACAGCGGTCGAAGCAGATAATTTCAAGCAATATCGTGTTTGGCGCTCAACTGATGGTACAAATTTCAGCGCACTTGGCAATGCCAACCAGAACGGCTACTTGGACATGAATCTGGCGTCATCAACGACTTATGCTTACAAGGTGGCAACGGAAGATACGGCGGGCAACCTGTCGCGAGTGTCCGATATTGCCTCGTCAAGTCCCGGAACCTCTCCAGATGTGACTGCGCCACCAACAGTAGAGTTGTTTGGCTGGAAACAAGACCTTGGTGTTAGGGCCAAAATCACTTGGACAACAGATCAATCATCAGACTCCAGCATAGCTCTGTCTAAGGGGATCTTGGGTGCTGGCTCTAATATGACTGCGTCAAACAATGAACTTGTCAAAATTGCAGGTGATCCGGAAATGACTTTTGAGCATACAATTTGGCTGTACAATCTTGATCCGCAAACCAAGTATTATTTCAAGGCAATTTCTAAAAATGGTATCCAGATTGCCGGTTACTCAGACGTACTGACATTTGACACCCCAGTCAAGACAGCTCTTCTCGTCTCTGGTATGACGACTACTGATATCACCATGGACTCGGCCGTAGTTGATTGGGATACTTCAAAACAATCGACCACCCTGCTTGAATACGGCACCACAGAGTCATTCGGCACTAATATTACTGACAACAACTACAACACCGACCATACCTTCAAACTAACCGAACTCTCAAGTGGCACCAAGTACTATCTTCGAGCCAAGGCCACTGACTCAGATGGTAATGTGACCTATTCTGACCAATATCACTTTGTTACTCCGGAGATACCAGTGGTCTCAGATATAGCGGTTAAGGAAACATCGTACAGTACTGCTACTATCGAATGGAAAACCAATGTCAACACAGACTCCAACATTGAGTTTGGCCAAAGCGACCTTAACGGTATGCAGGGCAAGGCCGACTCTACCACTATTCACTCTGTCACACTCATCGGCCTAGAATCCAAGACCGCCTACAACTTCCGCGTCAGATCCAAAGACCAATTTGGCAATGTAGCTCAAGGTTCAAATCAGAGCTTTACCACTTCAGCTGATACCACAGCGCCGAAGATCACGGACCTAAAGTCTGAAGTAACTGCATCGGGTACAGGGGATGCCATCAAGTATCAAGCGGTTATCTCATGGGTAACCGATGAACCATCGACCTCAAAGATTGAATACTCGGCTGGTGTCTCGGGCGACTACGCCGAGTCAACCCCAGAAGATGCTTCGCTCAACTCAACCCATGTTATGATCTTGCCTGATCTCAAGGCAAACTCTTCATATCACTTTAGAGCAGTGTCAAAAGATAAAGCTGGCAACCAAGCCAATTCCGAAGATGTGTCACTGATCACTCCACCAAAAGAAAAATCGCTCATAAAGATAATCCTCGACTCCTTAGCCGAAACATTCGCTTGGATACCTAAGGTGAGGGAGAAATTTAGTATATAGCAATCATTGAATTATCAGGATAATACAACTAAAATAGACAAAGATGTCACAATCTAAAGTTATAGAGGCAGTAGGGGTAAAAAAGTCCTTTAAGACAGGGGGCAAAGGCGTCATCGAGATCATCCATGGCGTTGATTTTGATATTATGGCCGGTGAGTATGTGATGTTTTATGGTCCCTCGGGATGCGGCAAATCAACTCTTTTGAACTTATGTTCTGCGCTTGAGTTTCCAACCGAAGGCAAACTGCTGATAAGAGGTGAGAATATTTCAAAATTCAATTCCAACCAACTGGCGGCTTTTCGTCAGACAAAAATTGGAATAGTATTTCAGCAGTTTAATCTTCTTAAGACAATGACGGTTCAGCAAAATGTGGGCTTGCCGCTTATGGCAGCGGGTGAACCAAGGGCTAAATCCAATAAAAGAGCTGAAAACCTGCTAAGGGTGTTTGGACTAGCAAAACATATTAATAATATCCATACAGAACTCTCTGGAGGTCAGCAACAGCGCGTGGCAATGGCACGAGCCTTGTCGGCCAACCCGTGGATATTGATTTGTGATGAGCCAACCGGCAACCTCGACTCTAAATCTTCAGATGATGTCATGGAAATACTTTATTGCCTTAATGTAAAATCCAAAAGAACGGTGCTGTTGGTTACGCACAACCCCGAATATTTAAAATATGCTAACAGAGTATTTTATATCAAGGACGGAACCATCGACCAGGTAAAAGTCAACCATAAGCGGCCGGTAGTTAAAGATATTGAAAACTTTAGCCTATCCGGAAGGGAGCTTCAGCAAAGTTAATATGAAAATTGCCGAGATAATAAAAATATCAATGAATAACCTCACGGCCAACAAGATGAGGTCGGCTTTGACAATAGTTGGTATATCGGTTGGTATTTCGTCAATTGTTTTTCTAGTATCGCTAGGTTATGGCCTGCAGGATCTGTCGATTAAAAAGATCGCGGCTATTGAAGCCATTAATACTATTGATGTGGCACAAGGTAGCAAAGGAACGCCAAGAAAGATTGACTCAACGCTCATTTCCGAGTTAAAAGCTGACCCCGGAATATCAAAAGTAAGCCCCGTACTGGCAATAGGTATTAAAATTGTATCCGGAGATAAGATTGCCGACGGTGTTGGTAACTGTGTAGACAAAGACTTTTTCGCTCTTGAAGGTCTAGAGGTAACTTATGGCAGCTTTTTTACAGGAGAAGGACCGCAGGCGGTTGTAACCTCGGGACTCTTGAAGGCTATCAACCAGACAAAAGAAGACATTCTAAATAAAGATGTTGCATTTAACATAATAATCGCCAACGCCGGTGGTAAAAAAGAAGTTTCCAAAGACCTCAAAATTGTCGGTGTAATAAAGGACGATACAACGAGCCTGGCCTATATTCCGTTATCTTTAGTGGCGGGCGATGTCGGGGAAAATCCGACTTACAACGCTGTCAAAGTGAAAATTGTTGACCAGAACAAGATTCAAGAAATGAAAGCCAAGATTGATGCTATGGGGTTCACCGCTACTTCAATCGCTGACACAATCGATCAGGTCGACAGAATATTTAAGTACATTCAAATCGGACTGGCATTCTTTGGTTTTGTCGCGTTGCTTGTTGCCTCGATTGGAATGTTTAACACCATGACAGTTGCATTGCTTGAGCGTACTCGAGACATTGGGATTATGAAAGCGCTTGGAGTGAGTGATTTTGATATTGCCAAAATGTTTTTATCAGAATCTGCCCTGATTGCCTTCTCGGGTGGTACGCTTGGCGTGGCATCGGGCTGGCTCATTTCGAAAATTATCAATTATGCGGTCAATGCTTTAGCCCAAAGTGTTGGTGGCGAACCGCACAATCTGTTTGTCACCCCGTTGGTATTTTCAGTCGGGATCATTATATTCTCTGGCATCGTTGGCCTTGCAACCGGATTTTATCCATCAAGAAGAGCCTCTAGACTCAATCCGCTCGATGCACTAAGGTATGAATAATGAAGGATAAAAACGCTGAATGTTTAAATATCGCCCTTGAAGGCGAAAAACCTCTGCCAAAAGGTTGCTGGCAGAGAGTTTTACCTTGGTATGCTCTTATTTCGCTATTTTTTCTGATCTGCATCTTGGTCGGTTTTTTTACAGCCTATTACATATCTCAACTGATCATCCAGCTCAATTTATAAATGAACACAAGAATATTTCAAAATGTTTCCAGTCTAAAACGGTATCTGGTTGCATCTGTTTCGATTGTGATATCGATTTGTCTGATCTTAGTGTTTGTTTATAAATCAAAAGCAGAATATCGAAGTATATCTGACTCAATTGTCAGTACTGCATTGAATAAATTTGATAGCGGTAAGAGAGATAGTGCAATCCAAACGCTGGAGTGGATGAGGGTTATAGAGCCCAAAAACCAAACTATATTAGAGCGCTTAGCATTAATGTATTTTCAGACGGGGAAATATCAGAACTTTGCCGCACTTATAAGCTCAAGCGAGCAAAATAGTGCCAAGATATTAAGCTTAAAGGCGCTCAGTGAAAAGCTAAAAGGCGATCCAAAAAGTGCGATCGCAATGTACTCCGAAGCAGTCAAAAAATCGCCTAAAAATGATACATTATACATAAATATGGCAGCTGTTTACCAAGAGAGCGGAGAATTCGATAAAGCGCTCGAAATACTGGAACAGGGGATCTTAATGCAGAAGAATTCAAGCAGGCTTTATACGGCAGCGGCAGCCTTAACTCATAAGGCCGGTGATGACATAAAGGCCAAAGAATATGCCAATAGTGCTATAAAGCTAAATGAAAATAGTCCTCAGGCGAAAGAAATATTGAGTTTGGTCAATTAACCGCCGAGTTCAGTTTCAAAGCCAAAAGCTTTGGCTTTGGCAAATTCTGTTTTGGCGCCGTTAGAGTCGTTGAGCTCTTGATATGTTAAAGACAATAAGTAGTGGGCTTGACCGGAAAACGGATCTATTGCCAGTGCTTTGTCGAGCGACTGCTTGGCGAGATCGAATTTGTTGATCGAAAGATATACTTGACCGAGGTTGATGTATCCATCACGCCACTTGGGGTCTTTTGTTGGGGCCAATACGGCCGCAGCTTCGGCTCGCTCTGCATCACCTGATTTAAGATATTTTTGGCTTAAGGTAACAAATGAGAGCGCGTCGGTTGCTTCTTTGGCAACGCCGGTTTGCACTTCTTCTACGTGCTTATTGTATTCTTCCAGTCGAGCAATTCTAGCAGTTTCGGCTTTCTTGGCCGTATATTCATAGGTTTTTTTAACCCCGATATAACCGGCTACAATTATTAAAAAAATCCCGATTGTGATCGAGACAGTTTTCCATGGAATCATGACGTTTTTGAGCGGATTTGTAAATGGAATACGATTGTTAAAGTTGCTGCGACCTGATCTGACTTGAAAATTCAGCTCGGCTCGAAGCTGGGGAGAAAGTTTGTATGATTTGATGCGATCGCCCATATAATTTGTATTTTGAGAAACCTTAAAACAACGCAAAAAAGCTTTAACTTAATTTTAATAGTAACGCAAACGAAGTTGGGAATCAATCTCCCTGACTTAACACTTGATCTTTTGCTAATATTTTAATATGATTGCTCCTTGTACGTTGACAGTAAGAAGTACTGCGAAAGCAGGACGGAGGGAGGAGAAATGTACGGAGCCAAGCTCGTGGGTGTTTCAGGTATGACTGTCCTCATCCTAGGTCTGATCGGGATGATTACCGATTGGGCCAACGATGTACCGCGGTGGTTCACTATCGCTACGCGAGTAGCGGTGCTCATCGGAGCTGTCGCGGTGTTTGTTGCTCTGGCGGTGCTGGATCGTCGCAAAAAGGACGATGTTGCAAGGCGAATGGAGGAAGTGGCAGGCTAGATCGGTCCGTGTAAGCGGGCCAAGACAGAACCTCCGCGCCACAAGCTGGTGCGGGAAGGAAGGGACAGTATGCTTAAGCTACCGAGGAGAGTGCTAGGTTCGGCTCCGCCGACCCCCTGGGCACCAGCCGCTGACGGGCAAGACTGGGCTGTTGACTGGGGCGTGACCGACCTGATGGTTGGACACCACGCTCGGGTTGGGGTTCCGGTCATCTTTCCCGGAGGGACGAATGGCGAGGGCAAGCTGATGACCCTCGAGCAGTTTGACCAGGTTGTGCAGGGATGGAGGACCGTGGGGCAGGGAAAGACTGCCGTCGATTCGGGCTTGATCATCGTGGCGAATGCTACAGAGAACAGCCCGAGCAGGGTGATACGGCGCATCGAGATTGCGTCGGACGCTGGTGCTGACTGTGTCATGATCGCCCCGCCACCGGACCACAATGCGGTTTGGGCGCCGGCAATCGCCGACGATATGTTGTCGGACGTCCTCGACAACAGCTGTCTGCCGGTCATGCTGTACGACCTGGACTGCCCATACAGATGGCCAATCGATGTCTTCTGCGCCGGGCTCGCGCACAAGAACGTGATAGGTGCTAAGGTCAGTTCCGAGGATCCGGCGCGTTGGCGCGACATCCTGGCTGTCCGGGACGGCGCGAAGCGTGATCTCGTCATCTACGGCGGGATCGAGTTTCGCGGCGACGAGCAACTCAACGCCGGCATGGATGGCCTGTTGACTGGCGCGGCGTTCGCCACTCACTGGCTCTCTATCCAGCAGATCAATTCGGATGATCCTGGTGAGCGCGCAGTGATCCAAGGAGAGATCACGGCGATCCTTACCCGCCTCTTCGGAGGCAACCCGTACGGCAACCCTGGCACGCCGCTTCGCTGGTGGCAGACAGGCCAGCGTCGCTTGCTCGAATACGGGCTGGGTGGGGTCGTGAAGCTCAATGGTCTCACTGGCGAGCACCTGCTATGGGGCCAAGAGGGGGAAGATAGCGTCAGGACGCTGTTTGAGAAGTATGGGGAGCTGATGTTCCCCAAGGCCGCGTAAGGAGCGCGGCAACGACAAGTTCTACTGGGGCGAGGTAGGCGCACATGCGCCACCTCGCCCCTTCTTCGTAGGATAATGAGTCAATTTTTAATTACTTCGGCCATTTTGCCGAAATCAGCAGCTTTTCATCTTTTAGATCGTCTGGCATCTCCTGCCATATAGATTCCGTCACAAAAGGAACAAACGGGTGCAGCATTTTTAAACTTGTGATTAAAATCGTAATTAGTTTTGCAAGACAAGCTTTTCTATCCTCTTTATCTTCACCTGCCAGGCGATCTTTTGAGTCCTCAATAATTTTGTCGGCAAATTCGTGCCAAGTGTACTCATATAGAAGTTCTCCAGCTTGCGAAAACTTCAATTCATCCAGATGCTTAGTTACTTTTTTGACTATTTCGTCCAATCTTTCTAGGTCTTTCTCGTCTTGTTTCGAATACTTTACATCTCCTAATTCCAATTTTTCATTCCCTAAATTTGTCAGAACGAATCTGGCTATATTCCATATTTTATTCGAGAAGTTGCGATATCCCTTTATTTTTCCCTCGCCGATTTTAGAATCAGCACCGGCGGAGGTTCCAGCGAACAAGCTCATACGAACAGCATCTGTGCCGTATTTTTCAGAAACATCAATTGGATCGATACCATTGCCGAGTGATTTTGAAAGTTTACGATTTTGCTCATCTCGCACTAACCCGTGAAGATAAACCGTCTCAAACGGTGCTTTGCCGGTTAGCTCAACGCCCATCATGATCATTCTTGCCACCCAGAAAAATAAAATGTCATAGCTGGTCTCCATGACTGACGTTGGATAGAAATATTTAAGATCTTCAGTTTCTTTGGGCCAGCCGAGGGTAGAGAAGGGCCAAAGTCCACTTGAAAACCACGTGTCGAGCACATCTTCGTCACGTGTCCAGCCTTCACCCTCCGGCGCTTCTGTCCCAACAAAAATCTCCTCGCCTTTATACCAAACCGGTATGCGATGTCCCCACCAAAGCTGTCTGGAAATACACCAGTCGCGGATGTTGTCCATCCAGTGGAAATATACTTTTTCAAATCTTTTCGGAACAATCTTTACCTCACCAGCTTCAACGGCTTTTTTGGCTTTTTCGGCCAGCGGTTTCATCTTCACAAACCACTGCTTGCTCGGTATCGGCTCAATTTGTGCATTGCAGCGATAACATGTGGCAATATTGTGCTCGTAGTTTTCATCAATCTTTTCTATTAGACCCATCTTTTGCATATCCTCGACGATCACTTCTCGCGCCTCTTTGGTTTTCATGCCTGCATACTTGCCGGTATTATCCATCATCCGCCCATATTGGTTAATGACTTGTTTTAGAGGAATATTGTGGCGCTGGGCAATTTCAAAGTCAATCATCGAGTGGGCGGGGGTTACCTTGACTGCTCCTGTTCCAAATTCTGGATCGACGGCATTGTCAGAGACAACTTCAACCTCAAATTCACCTAAAACTCCCGGAATCATGTATTTTTTTCCCACCATATCCTTATATCGCTTGTCTGAGGGGTGAACGGCTACGGCTGTGTCTCCGAGCTTTGTTTCGGGGCGAGAGGTCGCTAATTTAAAAGGGCCGTATTTTAACCAGTAGAATTTGCCGATCTCTTTTTTGTATTCAACTTCATCGTCAGCAATGGCGCTCTGGCACCTGGGACACCAATTGACAGTTCGAAGACCCCGATAGATCAGTCCTTTGTCATAAAGCTGTTTGAAGGCCACGTTGACGGCCTCTGAAAGTCCCTCGTCAAGTGTGAAGCGTTCGCGTGACCAATCACAGCTCGCGCCCATGCGACGAAGCTGTCTGGTGATCTCATCGCCATATTCTTGCTTCCATTGCCAAACGCGTTCAACAAACTTTTCGCGGCCGAGGTCGCGTTTGGTTTGACCTTCTTTCTTGAGTGCTTTTTCAACCACGTTTTGAGTGGCGATTCCAGCGTGATCAGTACCTGGAAGCCATAAGGTCGGTTCGCCCTTCATCCGGTGGTAGCGGGTCATAATGTCTTGAAGCGTTATAAATAAGGCGTGGCCAATATGAAGCTTGCCTGTCACATTTGGTGGAGGCATCGAGATCACAAATGGTTTTTGCTTTGGGTCAATTTTCGGTGTAAACGCACCCGATTCTTCCCAGAGTTTATAAATATTAAGCTCGTGATCTTGGGGATTATAAGCTTTCGGCAATTCTTCCATAGATCCAAGATATCTTATTTAGTGGCTTTCCTCAAGAACTAGAGGACGGATTTCTGGTAACAGTTTTCGCCCGTTCGACTCGCCGCTGCTCGCTCAGGGTGAAAGTTGCTTTTATAATACTGATTTTTGGTAGCAACTTTCACAATAAATCGTTTCTGGTCTATCCGGGGAGTAGGTGGTTTCGAATTCGTTTGGACATTTACCAGAATGATCATGCCCACTCTCATCGCACATACACTGACGATGGTAAAGCTTGGGCGAATTACGCAGCTCGATGCGTTCTTGGTGACGCTGATCTGGATGTTTGTGGGGGATTGGAATATTTTGTTTTATATAAAAGGCGAGTTCCTGCCCCTGAATCTTATAAGGTCTTTTTGTTCCTTCACAAACCAATACTTTCTCTAAAATGTCGTCTTTTACCTCTCTTATGTTATCGGGCACGATATAGTCTGATGTTGGCACAAGGTTATCGATTTTGTCTTTCCACTTCCAACCGTTTTGCAGGACTTCTTCTTTTGAAACGGGAAAGTATTCGTTTGCCACAGATTCGTTATAAGCAAACTCCGATATGTCAAGTGGAAAAAACTCGCCCCATTCTCCCGTGGATTTCATGTGATCCACAATCTTGGGCACCATTTCTTCATATTCTTCTTTGGAATATTGCTTGTTTAAAATACAGTACTCCGCTCGCTTCATATTGGAGCAGCCGAAGCAATTTTTACAGTTTTGGCAGAAGCTTAAATAGAGCGAATCAGAACAATGCCAAGAAGCGCTACAAAATTTTGTGTTATATGGCCAACCCGCGCCGATAATCTCATAGTTAAGCTCGGCTCCTTCGCCTCCCGAGGAACAGTCGTTCATGCTATCCTTGCCTCTTTCCGGATCGATCATGTATCTACAATTTTCGGAGTTTTTTGCCCCGAAACTGTATTTTACATTCTTGCAGTTTTCGAGATAGTCACCGGTACAGTTTTCGCACTTTAAAATATTGGCAAATCTATGAATCGAATCTCTTGTTATATCAGCAAAGACCTTTTTGTATTCTTGGGTTTTGCGGTATGACCCAAAATCAAACTCTTTTATCTTTTGCTCATATTCTTCTTTTGAGTATTCTTTGTTTTCAATATGATATTGCTTGTTGTATAGGTTGGTGCAGAAAATACAGTCGTGGCAGCCATGCAAATTGTAACAAAAATGACAATTTGAAAGATCGGTTGAATTAACGCAATACGATGAGCTGACGACATTTTCACAGTCGAGGCATTCGTAAGCATAAGAGCATTTTCTTGAAAATGTACAATCGGTTAAATCGGTTGAGTTATAGACTGACCGTGAATATAGGACAGAGTCGTTCCAGCCCAAGTCGTATGACATGTAGCTATTTTTATTGCTCTCGGCACGGTTGATGTAGTCGCTGTTCTCGGGGTTATTATTTAAAAGTGCACATTTCGGAGTTTTGTCGTTGAGCTCTTCAAACTGTTTAAAAAATGGCTTTGAAAAATCGTATTCCAAACCAAAAGACTTATCATCCCAACCATCCTTATACCACTGATCGGAACTATAGACTGGATATTTGGAATCAGCTGGGTACATCGAAACAATATCTTTACCGGACATGTCGCATTTGCGATTATATAGAGCTCTCTCGTTTCGCCACCCCAGACGTCTTTTTGCTCTGCAGCTAAAACATTGTGTTGGAGTAGGAATATCTAGCTTTTGTCCTCCGACTGTTGGTGAGAGTTTATCAAGCAATGCTAATTCTTCATCATCAACTATGAATTCATTGCTACACTGCTTGCAAGTTTTGTTTTCGGCCATATTTAGCCTAATCCGACTTTGGATTTTACGTCTGATAAAGTTTTTTGGGCGATAGGGGCGATTTTTGCGGATCCGTCAGCGAGGATCTGGCGCAAAGCATCTCTGTCAGCCATAAGAGAGTTAAATTTGTCCTGAATTGGTGCAAGTTCGGCGATGATCGCTTCGGCGAGAGCTTCTTTGAAATCGCCATAGCCCTTACCTTCAAATTCCTTCTCAATCTCGGCAACTTCGCGACCAGACATACCGGAGAATATGTTGAGAAGATTGGTGATGGCTGGTTTGCTTGCCCCGAGCGAAGTCGAGGGGTCGGCCTTTATTTCTGATCCACTGTCAGTTACGGCGCGTTTTATTTTGTCCTTGATTGTATCTGGAGAGTCGGTCAGGGCGATATAACTTGAGGAGTTAGGGGATGACTTTGACATTTTCTTGGTCGGATCATCAAGGCCCATGATTCTAGCGGTTGATTGTTTAATAATCGGCTCTGGCATGGTAAAAGTCTCGCTCCCTCCTTTGTCGGGACAAGCATATTTATTATTAAATCTCCCGGCGATATCGCGGGTGATTTCGATATGCTGTTTTTGGTCTTCGCCAACCGGTACGTGAGTGGTCTGATAAAGTAATATATCAGCTGCCATCAAAACAGGGTAGTCAAATAATCCAGCTGAAACGGCGTCCTGATTCTCGCCCGATTTATCTTTAAACTGCGTCATCCGTTTGAGTTCGCCAAGATAGGTATAGCAATTCAAGATCCAGGCAAGTTCACTATGCTCGGGGCGAGACGATTGAATAAATAGAGTTGCTTTCTCGGGATCAACTCCGCAAGCGATAAATAGCGCAGCGACTTCGAGGATTTTTTCTTTTAGAACTTCTGGCTCTTGAGGGACAGTAATAGCATGCAGGTCAACGATGCAATAGATCGCTTCACCTTCGTCCTGAAGTGCGACCCAGTTTTTAAGCGCTCCTAGGTAGTTCCCAATATGGATAACATTTGTCGGTTGAATACCGGAAAATATCTTCTTCATGTGTTTTGTTTATAAATTTAACTGTTTTTACACTATCAAAGAAGGCGATTGGGGGCAAGAAACAGCACGGCCCCCGTTCGCGCGATGCGCTACTAGGGGGCCGGGTGAGGATGCCGGGAAGACCGTATGGGGTCAATCCGGGCATGGTTGGTTTGATGTAGCTTTCTTCGGTGGGAGGAGGTCGAGGAGTGGGCCACTGTTCAACAATGCGCATGCTCCGAAAGATGCGACCGCCCCGAAGAAGTACCCAATTGGGGTAACCCAGGGCAGCCATCCTACGGCTGCCGCGACGAAGAGCACTAGAGCTATCACGATTCCCAGGATTGCTATGAGGGGGATCCTCATGTCGTCGTCGGGTGTTTTGTCGTACAGCGCCATCCAGGCGATGAGGGCCGTATACCCCGCCCAGCCAGCGAATACCGCCCAGAATGTGCTTGCTCCGAGTAGCGTTCCGTTGCCGAACTCTAGCACTGCCCACGCGGCAAGGAATGCTGGGACGGCGAGGGTTAGCAGTGCGGAGTCTGAACGAACTAGCTCGGTTTTGTTGCGGGTGAGCCGTCGGCGTGCGCTGGGATCCTCGACGCTTGTGGCGATGGTGTAGAGCGCGATGGTCGTGACCCAGATCACCCAGCTCGACCCAAGCAGGTAGAGGACTAGGCAGACCACGACCAGTCCTAAGAGCATCGAAAGCCAGCCATAAGGCGGACCTTCGCGGTCCACCGGGTTGTCTGCGTAATCTTCGCCCTCGAGGAGGCCGAAGAATACGGTTACGGCCGGCAAGTCGTCTGGCCACGGTTCGAGGTCTTGAAGACCGGCTGCTTTCGCTTTTGCCAGCCAACGGGCCTCAAGCCGTCTGTACAGCAGTGTTGCTAGCCAACCGAGGGTGATGGCCGTGGCGAAGGCGAGAGCTGGCTTGAACAACTTGAGCTCGCCCCCTGTAGTCCAGACGCCGACGCTCGCGACTGCCCAAGTCGCCAGCATGGCGACAAGCGCCCAACTGACGGTCCACTTTCCGACGTTTATCTGAAGTCTCATCATATCAGTCCTTTCGGGTATGGCGCATGTAGCGCCTGTCTGTCTGTCAAGATACGAGTATCAGAGCATCATAATACTTTTTTTGTATAAATTCAATTAAGAAAACAGCCCCTGTTCACGCGATGCGCTACTAGGGGGCTGTGGTGGGCGTTGTGCGGGGTGGCCGGTGTCACTCCGCGGGGGTGGCAGAGGCAGGGGCGGAAGTGTCGGCGAGGATACGGAGTCCCGCATCCACAGTCAGGAAGTGGCCGGTGATGACCGAGCTCGCCGGTGACAGGAGGAAGCAGACGGCGTTGGCAACGTCTTTCGGGGTGACATTGCACTTGAGAGGCGCAACCGCAGCCGAAGCCTTGAGCATCTGGGTGAAGTCGGTGATGCCCTTGCCGGCGGTTGTTCTGGTTGCACCGGCATTGACAGCGTTCACCCTGATGCTCGGCCCAAGCGTGGCTGCCTCGTAGATGACGAGCTCCTCCAGAACGGCCTTGGCAAGTGCCATGACGTGGTACGGGAAAACCACTCTCTCGGTTGCGAGGCCAAAGGTGATCGTCACGATGCTCGCTGTCTGAGCGAAGACGCTCTCGACCACACCGTTGCCGAGCAGGTGGCGGATCAGGCGCTGCAGCGACACTCCGCTGACGTTGATCGCTTCCATCATCTCGGCTGTTGTGAGGTCGTTGATGGTGTCCTTGCCAAGTGCTTCTCGGGAGGCAAACGCCACAGAGTGAAGAGCCCCGTCTAGGAGGACTCCTTTTGCGCGCAGGTCTGATGCCAGCTGCGCTACGGAATCGTCATCGCCGAGGTCGCAGGGGATGACAAGTGCTCCGCCCAACTCCTCAGCTTGTCCCTTGGCTCTCTTGATGATGTCAGGGTGGCAAGAAAGAACCACCTGCCCTCCCAGCTGGATGACCTGCTTTGCGGTAGCTTCGCCCATACCAGTTGTCCCAACCCCGGTCACAAAGATCGTCTTTCCGGTCAGATTCATAGTGGTTCCTCTCGTTGTCTAGAATGTCCCGTCGGGTCCGGCGGAACATCCGGTGTCAGTACTCTTGGTACTTGTTGTGTTGCGTTGGAAGTGGAGGTCGTAGTACTGGGCCAGCATGCAGGCGCCCAGGGTAATGAGCCCGTTGTACCACGGGAACTCGTACCCGAGACGGATCACGGCGATCGTCCCGCACAGGATGATGATAGCCGCGACCACCTGAGCCACAAGCGCGTTGAACCCGTGCATCGCGTCGTTGTCATCAGTCGAGGTGAGCATGAGCGAGTGGAGTAGGGGCGGGTCGTCTATGCCGAGATGGTCCACTTGGCGGATTCGCCAAGCGACAACCCACCCGATCGGCAGGCCCCAAACCAGGGCGATGAGCCATGGTTGGGCGCTGGTGTTGGCGATGGCTAGGGCGATCACAATGCTCATGCTAAGTTTCCATACGACGAGCAGCAGAAAGCGGATCAGTAGGGTCATCCTCCTTCGGTCTTCTTCTGGTTGTCAAGATTCAGCATATCGCAAAAACATACCAGTTATTGATAAAGCTGTAAAGGTAAGAGATGCAAAAATAAACTTATTCGTATCTTAGAACATCGAGTGCGTTAACTCGAGTAGCGCGATAAGCAGGGTATAGTCCTGTAAGTAGTGCAGTCAAGACTGAAAAAACAAATACCGTCGCCATGAACCATCCGGGGAAATAAAAGACATTTGTTGGGTCGCCACCAGATTTAATTGCCATGTTATTTAGAACATAATTTGTTATTGTGCTCAAAATAATGCCAAATACTATGCCCATCACTCCACCCAAGAAACCCATAATCAGAGATTCAGATAAAAAGACCTTTAAGATGTCGCGGCGTTTCATGCCAAGAATTTTTAAAAGCGCCACTTCTTTGGTTCTTTCCAAAAGCGAAATTGTAAGCGTATTAAACATGCCTAAAGATGCAACGATCAGTGCAATTAGCCCAAAGCCCCCCAGAATTATCTTAAAGAAACCAAAGATTTGCTCAACTTGGGCGAGGGTGTCGCCGACATATTCTGTTTTAAAACCAAGGTTTTCGATCTCTTTTCGTGTTGTATCGATTGCTGTTCTTGAACTAACACTTGCCTTGGCTTGGGAGTAGACCTTGATATTTTCAGCGACTAAATTCTTGTAATTTATATAAACATTGGGCGCAGCTTCATCTTTGACAACTCCTGTTATAACTAAAATATTTTCTTCAAGGGCCTTTGCCTCACCATTCCCATAAATTTCTTTGGGGATGATGATTTGTGCTGATAAGGTTTTGCCAACTGCTGAAGCAGGATCTGTGATACCAAGTTTTGACAAAAGCGCTGTGTTAACGACCACGTTTCCAAGATCGGCACTACTGGCGTTAGGTGATGTTGGCTCAAACCCTTTACCTTTATAAATCTGAAGCCCACTCCAATTCATATACTCAGCGGTTGTACCAAAAAATGAAACGTCGATTGGCTCTGATGTGCTGCCTTCAGTTTTGATCTTTGCAGCCAGATTGGAGATTACCTCGACCTGTTTTACGTTGCCCAAGCTCCTTATTTTGGCAACGCTTTCGTCGTTTAATTTTATTATTTGCGAATTGCCGGTGCCGATATCGACTAGCTCAAATGCATTGCCACCAGTTATTTCTTGAGAAACCAATCTCTCGATACCAAAAGCAAAGGCGACCAAAAAGACGATCGCGGAAACACCGATCACCATAGCGCTAACGGTCAATGTAGTCCTGAGGCGATGCCTCGATAGATTTTTCCCAGCAAATTTTAATAAAAACCCTCTATCCATGCTTAATGTCTCTTATTATCTTTCCATCCTTCATCTCGATTCTTCTCGTACCAATCTCCCAGTAGTCTTCATTATGGGTTACAAGAATAATGGTCTTTTTTTGTAACTTATTTAAATTTGAAAGCATATTAATCACTTCTTGTGCCCCTTTACTGTCTAGGTTACCAGTCGGTTCATCAGCTATTACTATCCATGGATCAGCAACTATTGCCCTAGCAACTCCAGCTCTTTGTTGTTGTCCCCCTGAAAGCTGAGTCGGGTAGTGATCTGACAGTTCTTCGATCCCAAGTTCTATTACAACCTGCCGAGCTCTCTCCGTAGCACTCTTCTGCTTTAGTCCTCTTATAATCAGCGGCATAGCGATATTTTCTAAGACAGTTAGTGTTTTAACCCAATAGGGCATCTGATGTACCATGCCGATCTTCCTTGAGCGATAAAGTCCGCGACCATCGTCGCTTAGGGTAAAAATATCTCTATCTGAAATGCGTATCTTGCCATGCGTTGGCCGGTCTAGTCCTAAAATAATATTTAACAAAGTCGATTTACCGCACCCGGAAGGTCCAAAAATAACTAAAAATTCCTGAGCCATTATTTCTAGATCAATTCCTCGCAATGCATGAATAGTTTCATTGCCAACAACAAAATCCTTTTTCAGATTTTCAATTCCAATCAAAACCTCGCTTTTTTCAGCTTTATGCATCATCAACAATTATACCAAATTTTATATCCCAACGATTCTCCCCACCCACGCAAAGTTTTTGACAATAGCATCTAAGAGTCTCTGGAAGACTGACTTTTTAGCTTCTCCTGGAACTACGGTTGAAGCTTCAGAGCATGACTGATTGC
>Ga0172380_10003099_pt1 | contig 23729 bp, 28 predicted proteins | sample Leawe162metaG_FD_119747 | JGI IMG/M metagenome (GOLD analysis project Ga0172380, IMG submission 119747) | Leachate microbial communities from a municipal landfill in Southern Ontario, Canada - Leachate well 162 metaG | ecosystem: Engineered > Solid waste > Landfill > Unclassified | place...
CCATCTGATCGACGCCACCCAGGACGATGTGGTCGGCGCCTGGCGCACGGTCCGCGGCGAGCTGGAGGCCTATGGCGAAGGCCTGGCCGACCGGCCCGAGCTTCTCGCCCTCAACAAGGTCGATGCCATCGACGACGAGGAGCGCGCCGACAAGGCCGCCGCCCTGAAGGCCGCGTCGGGCGTCCAGCCCTTCCTCATTTCCGGCGTGTCCGGCGAGGGGGTGCAGGATCTGCTGCGGACGGCCTTCAAGGCCGTGAAACGCCACCGCGCCGAAGAGGCCGCCGAGGCCGCGGGCGACACGACGACCGAGCCCGCCGGCTGGTCGCCGGTCTGACGCGAAGGAACACACACCATGCTGACGCCGATCCTCGCCGCGCTCGCCCTGATGCTGGCCGAAGCTCCCGCGGCGACGCCCACTCCTGCCCCTGCCCCCGCCCCCGCGGTTCCGGCGGCGCCGGCCGCTCCGACGGTGGATCCGGTCACCGCCGAGATCGACGCCTTGATGGCGCCCTACAAGGGCAAGTCGGGGGACCGCCTGCGCGGCCTGCTCGGCTTCTCCGCCGGCACACGCGCGGCCAGCGACGGCGAGGTGGTCTTCTGGATGATCAATGTCGAGCAGGAGACGGCCTGCGGCATGGACCCGGCCACCATGGCCATGCGCTGCATCCGGGGCGACCCGTTCCAGTGCCGGCTGGCGATCGCCTTCGACAAACAGAGCATCGTCAAGGCCTGGGCCGTCACCGGCCGGCCCGAGATCTGCCGTGGCTTCGTCGGTAAACTGAAGGCGCGGTGATGGGCGGGTCCTCCTCCGGGCTGGCCCGGGCCCGCCGCGTGGTGATCAAGGTCGGCTCGGCCCTGGTGGTCGAGGCCCAGACCGGTCTGCCGGCGCGCGCCTGGCTGGCCGCCTTCGCCGCCGACGCCGCCCGCCTGCGCGCCCGGGGCCAGCAGCTGCTGGTGGTCTCGTCCGGCGCCGTGGCGCTGGGTCGCCGGCGACTGGGTCTCACGCGCAAGGCCCTGACCCTGCCCGAGAAACAGGCCGCCGCCGCCGCCGGCCAGTCGCTGTTGATGCGCGCCTGGGAGGAGGCCTTCGAGCCGCACGGACAGGCCGTGGCCCAGGTGCTGCTGACCCGCGACGACACCGAAGTCCGCCGCCGCTGGCTCAACGCCCGGGCCACCGTCGATACCCTGCTGGCGCTGGATGTCGTGCCGGTGGTCAACGAGAACGACACGGTGGTCACCGAGGAAATCCGCTACGGCGACAACGACCGCCTGGCCGCCCGGGTGGCCCAGATGATCGGCGCCGATGTGCTGGTGCTGCTGTCGGACATCGACGGCCTCTACACCGCCGACCCGCGCCGCGACCCGACGGCGACGCGGCTGGAGCGGATCGCCGACATCACGCCCAAGATCGACGCCATGGCCGGCGGGGCCAACGCCGGCGCCGGCGTGGGCACCGGCGGCATGGCGACCAAGCTGGCCGCCGCGCGCATCGCCCGCGCCGCCGGCTGCGCCACCATCATCACGCTGGGCAGCCGCCCCCGGCCGCTGCAGGCCGTCGAGGACGGCGAGCCATCGACGATCATCGAGGCCGCCGTCAGCCCGGCCGCCGCCTACAAGAGCTGGATCGCCGGCTCGCTGGCGCCGGCCGGAACCTTGACCATCGACGCCGGGGCGGCGACCGCCCTGCGCGCGGGCAAGAGCCTGCTGGCGGCGGGCGTCACGGCCGTGGAGGGCCGGTTCGGCAAGGGCGACGCGGTGCTGGTCGTGGGCCCGGGTGGCGAAATCGGCCGGGGCCTGGCCCGCTACGACGCCGCCGACGCCGGGCGCATCGCCGGCCTGCGCTCGGACGCCATCGAGGCGGCGCTGGGATTCACCGCCGGCCCGCTGATCCACGCCGACGACCTGGCGCTGGTCGGGCTGCCGGAAAGCCGCTAAGGCTCAGTCTGAGCAAAACGAGGCTTTGATCCGTGGACGACGCGGGCGCATCCCTGCAGGCGACGATGCTGGCGACCGGCCGGGCCGCCCGCGAGGGCGCGCGCGCGCTGCGCCTGTCCGCCGCCGACCAGCGAACCGCCGCGATTCTGGCCGCCGCCGACGCCATTCGCGCGAGCGCGCCGGCGATCCTCGCCGCCAACGCCGCCGACGTCGCCGCCGCGAAGGCCGCCGGCCTTTCGGGACCGATGCTCGACCGCATGATGCTGGACGACGGCCGGCTGGCGGCGGTGGCCGACGGGGTCGCCGCGGTGGCCGCCATCCCCGACCCCCTGGGCGCCGAGATCGCCCGCTGGACCCGGCCCAATGGCCTGGACATCGCCCGGGTGCGCACGCCGATCGGCGTCATCGCCATCATCTACGAGAGCCGGCCCAACGTGACCGCCGACGCGGCCGCCCTGTGCATCCGCTCGGGCAACGCCGCCATCCTGCGCGGTGGGTCGGAGTGCCTGCGCACCAATCTGGCGATCCATGCGGCGATGGTGAAGGGCCTGACCAGCGCCGGACTGCCGGCCAGCTGCGTGCAGCAGGTCCGCACCACCGACCGCGCCGCCGTCGGCGATATCCTGTCGGGCCTGGACCACACCATCGACCTGATCATTCCGCGCGGCGGCAAGAGCCTGGTCGCCCGGGTCCAGGCCGAGGCCCGCGCCCCGGTGCTGGGCCATCTTGAGGGCCTCAACCACGTCTTCGTCCATGAGAAGGCCGATATCGCCAAGGCCCGCGACATCGTCGTCAACGCCAAGATGCGCCGCGTCTCGGTCTGTGGCGCGGCCGAGACCCTGCTGATCGACCGCGCGGCTGCGGCCCGCCTGTTGCCGCCGATCGCCGACGCCCTGATCCGCGAACGCTGCGAGATGCGCGGCGACGCCGCCGCCCGGGCCATCGAGCCGTCGATGAAACAGGCCTCGAGCGAAGACTGGACCACCGAACACCTGGCGGCGATCCTCAACGTCGCCGTGGTCGATGGGGTCGAGGGCGCGGCCGCCCACATCGCCGCCCATGGCTCGGGCCACACCGACGCCATCGTCACCGAGGATCCGGCCGCCGCGGAGCGGTTCGTCGCCCTGGTCGATTCGGCCATCGTGCTGGTCAACGCCTCGACCCAGTTCGCCGACGGTGGCGAATTCGGCTTCGGCGCCGAGATCGGCATCGCCACCGACAGGCTTCACGCCCGCGGCCCGGTCGGGGCCGAGCAACTGACAACGTACAAATATGTGGTTCGCGGGACCGGCCAGACTCGTCCCTGAGGCCGGGAGGCCCCGCACCCTGCGCCTGGGCTTCGACCTGAAGCCGGGCATGCGGGTGGGACTCTATGGCGGCTCGTTCAATCCCGTGCACGACGGCCATGTGCATGTCGCCGACACGGCGCTGAAGAAGCTGCGGCTGGACCGGGTGATCTGGCTGGTCTCGCCGCAGAACCCGCTCAAGGCGCGTCATCAGACCGCCCCGCTGGCCGACCGCATGGCCGGCGTGCGGGCCCGGGCGCGCGGGCCGGCGATGATCGTCTCGGACGCCGAGACGCGGATCGGATCGCAGTACACGATCGATACGGTGCGGGTGCTCAGGGCCCGGTTCCCCGGCGTGCATTTCGTCTGGATCATGGGCGCCGACAGCCTGGCCGGCTTCCACGGCTGGCGCGGCTGGACCCAGATCATGCGCGAGCTGCCGGTGGCGGTGGTCTCCCGGCCCTGGGCGGCGCTGAAGGCCCGCACCTCGCCGGCGGCCCGGCGGTTCGCGCACTTCCGCCGGCCCGCCCGCGAAGCGCCGCTGCTGGCGACCATGAAGACCCCCGCCTGGGTCTATCTGCGCGGGCCGTTCAACTTCGCCTCCTCGACCGCGATCCGCGATCGCCAGCGCGGGACTCCCGGGACCGATATTCCCGGGACATAGCGAGGCAAAGGCGGGACACTGATTCGCTGACGGCGGGCCAAGGACGTGCTATGGGTCCCGCTTAGCGAGGCGAATAGAGGAGCATTCCGCTGAATCGCGAGTTGGCGCCCAAGGCGCACGAGGCCCTTTCGGGGACCTCATCCGACGAACCCCGACCGAGTTATGGTTCGCTCGAAGACCTGATCCTGACACGTCTCGACGACGACAAGGCGCAGGACGTCGTCCTCATCGATCTGAAGGGCAAAAGCCCCATGGCCGACTCGATGATCGTCGCGTCGGGCCGGTCGCACCGCCATGTCGGCGCGCTGGCCGACCATGTCATGCGCGCCCTGAAGGAAGCCGGTCACGGCAAGGCGCGGGTCGAGGGCCTGCCGCATTGCGACTGGGTGTTGATCGACGCCGGCGACGTGGTCGTCCACCTGTTCCGCCCCGAGGTGCGCAGCTTCTACAACATCGAGAAGATCTGGTCGGTCGACTCGCCGCACATCACCCCGGCGAACTGAGTCCTTGCGTCCTTCGAGACGCTCGCTTGAGGCTCGCTCCTCAGGATGACGAATTCAGTGAAAGCCAACAAAGCTCGTCATGGTGAGGAGCGATCCCTCGGGATCGCGTCTCGAACCACGCAATGAAAATCACCCTCCTCACCGTCGGCAGGCTGGGCCGGGCGCCCGAGGCGCTGCTGGCCAGGGATTATGCCGAGCGCGCCACGGCCAGCGGCCGTTCCCTGGGCCTGGGGCCGGTCGAGGTCGTCGAGGTCGAAGCTCGCAAGCCGGGCAAGGCCGCCGAGGCCGAGGTGCTGGTCCCGCACCTCAAGGATGCCCACGTCATCGCCTGCGACGAGCACGGCGCGGTGCGGACCTCGCGCGACTTCGCTGGCCAGATTGGCCGGCTGCGCGACGACGGCGTGCGGCGGCTGGTGTACCTGATCGGCGGGGCCGACGGGCTGGACCCGGCGATCCTCGCCGCCGCCGACGGCAGGCTGGCCTTCGGACCGCAGACCTGGCCCCACGCCCTGGCCCGCGCCATGCTGGCCGAACAGGTCTATCGCGCGGTGACCATCCTGGCCGGAAGCCCCTATCACCGCGACTGACCGGGCCGCGTCTGCTATGGACCGGGCATGCGCCGCCGCCTGGCCACCCTCTGTGTTCTGATCGCCTGCGCCTTCGCCGCCCGCGGCGCGGCGCAGGAGCCGGCCGATGCGCCCTCGCCGCGCGCGATGGCGGTCTATTCGGTGACGCCGGGGGCCTCCGGCGCTCCCGGCCGCGCCGAGGCCCGCCGCCAGATCGAGGCCCTGCGCGAAGAGCTGCGCCGCCTCGCCTCGCGCCAGGCCCAGAGCAGCCGCGACGTCGCCAGCGCCCGCGCCCGGCTGCAGATGCTCAATGTGCGGGAGACCGCCCTGACCGCCGAGCTGGGCCGCGACCGCAACCGGCTGGCCCGGCTGCTGGGCGCGCTGCAACTGTTCCGCCGCGAGCCGCCGCCGGCCCTGCTGGTCAGCCCGCAGGACGCGCGCGACGCGGTCCGCGCGGCCATCCTGATCCGGGCCATGACCCCGGCGCTCGAGCGCCGCGCCCGGGCCTATGGCGCCGAGGCGCGCGAGATCGCCGGCCTGCGGCGTCAGGCCGCCGCCGCCAACGAGACCCTGTTCACCAGCGAAAGCCTCGCCGCCGACCGTCGCGGCGATGTCGAGAAGCTGCTCACCGAACAGGCCGCGATCGAGCGGCGGTTCAGCGACGACGCGGTCGCCGCCGGCCGCGACCTGGGCAGCCCCGGCCAGCTGGCCGACAGCTTTCCGCGGACGACCGGGCCTGACAGCGGGCCAGGGGCGCTGCTGCGGCCGGCCGACGCGGTGCAGACTCGCGCCTTTGGCGGTCTGCTGCCGGGCGGGGGTCGGGCCGAGGGCGTCTCGTTCCGGGCCCGGGGCGGCGCGCCAGTGGCCAGCCCCGCGCAAGGCGTGGTTGAATTCGCTGGGCCGGTGACCGGCTGGGGGGTCATCTTGATCCTGCGGACCTCTGGCCCCTACCATCTGGTGCTGGCGGGCCTTGGCGAAGTCACGGCCGCGCCGGGACAGACGATCACCGCCGGCGCGCCCATCGGACGCATGGCGAGGGGCGGCGAAACGGGGAATGGAGGTCGAGGCGAGCCGGAACTCTATCTTGAGCTTCGCCGGTCGGGCACGCCGATCGATCCGGCGCCCTGGTTGAAGGCGGGCGGCGCCGGAGTTGCATCGGCGGCGCGATAGAAGGACGACAGCCGAAAGGGGATGCCGGTTTCGGCGCCCGTCGTCCTCGAAACAAGATTGGAGCCTCCGGGCTCCAGGACACAATTTCGGCCCGCGCGCGGGTTTTAGTCGGAAACGCGGCGCGTACGGCCGCATAGGGAGCCTCCAGCAAGGCGATGTTGAAGAAGAACCTCCTGATCGGCGCATGCGCCTTCGTCCTGGGCGCCGGCTCGATGGCCTATGTCGGCCAGACGGCCGAGGCCACGGCTCAGCCGCGAGCCCAGACCTACAAGATGCTGGAGCTGTTCGGCGATGTGCTCGACATCGTCCAGAAGCAGTATGTCGTCGAGGTCGATGACAAGAAGCTGATCCAGGCCGCCCTCGAGGGCATGGTCTCCTCCCTCGACCCGCACTCCGGCTACCTCGCGCCCGAGAGCTTCGAGGACATGCAGGATTCCACCAGGGGCGAATACGGCGGGCTGGGCATCGAGATCACCAGCGAGGACGGGGTGGTCAAGATCATCTCGCCGATGGACGGCACCCCCGCCTCGCGCGCCGGCCTGCAGCCGGGCGACTATATCACCGCCGTCAATGGCGAGAGCGTCATCGGCCTGCCGACCAACGAGGCGGTCAAGCTGATGCGTGGACCGGCCGGCGAGAAGGTCGTGCTGACCATCGCCCGTGAGAAGACCGACGCGTTCGATGTCACCCTGATCCGCGAAGTGATCAAGCCAAAGTCCGTGACCGCGCGGATGGAAGGCGACTACGGCTACGTCCGCCTGTCGGGTTTCAACGAGAAGGCCACCGACGAGGTCGTGGCCGCGATCAAGGGCCTGCAGGCCCAGAACCCGAAGATGAAGGGCCTGGTCTTCGACCTGCGCAACAACCCGGGCGGCCTGCTCGACCAGGCGGTCGGCGTGTCCGACATCTTCCTGGACGGCGGCGAGGTGGTCAGCCAGCGTGGCCGCGATCCGCGCGACATCGAGCGCTACAACGCCCGGCCGGGCGACATGCTGAACGGCATGCCGGTCGTGGTGCTGGTCAATTCCGGTTCGGCCTCGGCCGCCGAGATCGTCGCCGGCGCCCTGCAAGACCGCAAGCGGGCCGAGGTCGTCGGCCTGACCAGCTTCGGCAAGGGTTCGGTCCAGACCGTGATCCCGCTGCGCGGCGGCGCCGACGGCGCCCTGAAGCTGACCACGGCGCGCTACTTCACGCCGTCGGGCCGGTCGATCCAGCGCACGGGCATCGAACCGAACCTGGAAGTCGCCTCCAGCCGCGAACAGGCTGAGCTGATCGCCACCCGCTCGTTCCAGTTCAGCGAAGCCTCGCTGCGCGGGGCGCTCGACACCGAGGACGGCGCCGTCCGACGCGGCGCCCACGCCCCGGCCGAGGCGCCGCCGATGACCTTCGACGAGGAAACCTGCAAGAAGCGTCCGCCGTCGAACACGCTGGAGCTGAAGTGCGACTTCCAGCTTCAGCGGGCGCTGGACGTGCTGCGCAACGGCTCCGTCGCGGCGACGCCCAAGCTGCCCAAACCAGCGCCGCGCGTGGCCTCGGTGGTCGGCGGACGCGTGGTCCTGCCGGGGGCGGACGGCAAGCCGAAATAGCGGTTCATTAACCATAACCGGCGAGGGTGTCGGGGCGCAGTCCCCGTCCCCTCGCCATGTTCTCCAAGAAACCAGCCCCCGCCTATGCCGTCAACGCCGCCGCCGGGTCCGGACGGCTCGCCGGCGCGCGCGCGGCGGCTCTCACGGCGATCCAGAATCCGTGGATCGGGGCGGGCGGGGCGGGCCTGCTGTTCATGCTCACCCTGGCGACCCTGGTGGCGATCACCAGCGATCCCAAGGCCGGGGCGCCCACGGTGCGGATTTCCCTGGCCCAGGCCGCCGCCAGCGGCGCCGCGGTGCCCGGCTGGCGCGAGGCGCTGACCCCGGAAGCGGCCCAGCCCCCCCTGACCACCGGCGTCTATGACCTGTCCGAGGGGCCGATCCAGATGGCCGACGCCGCGCCGATCGTCGGCTCGGCCTTCATCACCCTGCCCGAGGGCGGCGACAGCCAGGAGGGGCCCGCGGCCGCCCTGCCCGCCGCGCCGATCGCCGGCCTGACCGAGCCTGGTCCCGGCGGCGCGCCTCTGCCGGTCGTCGGTCCGGGCGGACGCACGCCGGCGGAGGCCTATGCCCGACCCTTCACCCCCAACGGCAAGCCGAAGGTGGCCCTGGTGGTCGGGGGGCTGGGTCTCAACGCGGGCCTGACCCGCAAGGCCATCGAAACCCTGCCGCCGGAGATCACCCTGTCGTTCGCGCCCTACGCCGAGGGCCTGCAGGGCTGGATCGACCTGGCGCGGGCGAACGGTCACGAGGTGCTGCTGGAGGCGCCGATGGAGCCGGCCGACTATCCGGCCAACGATCCGGGGCCGATGACCCTGCTGGCCGCCAGTTCGCCGACGGAGACCGTCCACAAGCTGGAGTGGCTGCTGTCGCGCGCCACCGGCTATTTCGGCCTGACCAACTATCTGGGCTCGCGTTTCGTCGCCACGCCTGGCGCCATGACCGCCTTCTCCGGCGCCCTCAAGGCGCGGGGCCTGGCCTTCGTCGATGACGGCGCGGCCGCCGGCAAGGGCGCGGGACCCCTGCGCGCCTCGGCTAACCGGGTGATCGATGACGACCTGTCGGCCGAAGCCATCAGCCAGCAGCTGGCCGCCCTCGAGGCCGCCGCTCGCGCGCGTGGGCAGGCCCTGGGTTCGGGCTTCGCCTATCCGGTGACGGTCGATCAGGCCGGCGTCTGGGCCCGCGGCCTCGCGGGCCGTGGCTTTCAGCTGGCCCCCGCCTCGGCCCTGGCGCGCCGGTGACCCTTCTGGACTATCCCGACCATCGGCCGAACGTCGGCGTGGTGCTGTTCAACGACCAGGGCCTGGTCTGGTTGGGCCGCCGGGTGAACACGCCCGGGCCGTGGAACTGGCAGTTTCCCCAGGGCGGCGTCGATGCGGGCGAGGACCTGCAGGAGGCGGCCCTGCGCGAGCTGGACGAGGAGACCGGCGTCACCAGCGTCTCCCTGCTCGATCGCACCGGCGACTGGGTGGTCTACGATTTTCCGCCCGAGGTGCTGGCCCGCGGCGGCAAGTGGAAGGGTCAGAAGCAGGTGTGGTTCGCCTTCCGCTTCGAGGGCGAGGAGTCGGAGATCCGCCTCGACGCCCATCACCAGATCGAATTCGACGCCTGGCGCTGGGCCCGTCTCGACGAAACCCCGGGACTGATCATACCCTTCAAGCGTTCGACCTATGAGACCGTGGCGGAGGCCTTCCGGCGATTCGCCGGCTAAGGGTCGCCTGAGGGTTACGACATGAGCGGCACGATCGTGATGGTGCATGGGGTCGGCGGCACCGCCGACACCTGGTCCCGGCTGGCCCCGGCCTTCCGGGACATGGGCTGGCGGGTCGAGACGCCGACCCTGCGGGCCGACAAGCGGCTGGCGGAGAATCCGCCCGCTGACCTGCCGGCCATCCGGCTCCGGGACTACATCGACGAGATCGAGGCCCTGGTGGCCACGCTGGAGGCCGAGACCGGCCTGGCGCCGGTGCTGTTCGGCCATTCGATGGGCGGGCTGATCGTGCAGAAGCTGCTCGAGCGCGGCGCCGGGCGCGCCGGCGTGCTGATCACCCCGGCCTCGCCCGCCGACGCCCGCGGCCCGCGCGCTGCGGCCCAGGCGCTGACCTTCGCCAACATCCTGCTCAGCGGCGACATCGGCGCGAGAAGCCACAAGATCTGGCGCTGGGGCTTTTCCTGGGGCGTGCTGAACCGGGTTCCCCGGGCCAAGCACGCGGGGATCTTCGCCGGCACGGTTTACGACAGCGGCGGGGTCTATGAGGACATCGCCTATCCCGACCGCGACCCCGAGCGGTCCGCTCATGTTGATGAGACGAGGATCACCGCGCCGATCCTGACCCTGGGCGGCGCCAGGGATCGCGCCGTGCCGATCAGTGACGTTAGGCTGGCGGCCGAGAAATATTCCCGCATCGGCGGCGACTACCTCGAGTACCCCGACCACGGCCACTGGATCGTCGATGAGCCCGGCACGGACCGGGTGATCGGCGACATCGCCACCTGGCTGGCGTCGAAGCGCATCACGCCCGACGCTTCGGCCACACCGGCCGTGAAGCCGGCCGCGAAGACCAGGGCTGCTCCCCGGAGCAAGGCGGCGGAGAAGCCGGTCGCGGCGCAAACGACCCCGGCGCCCGCCCCCTCTGCCCCCCGACCGGCGAAGGCGAAGGCGCCCGGGAAGGCGGCAACGTCCCCGAAAGCGAGGCCCGCCGTCGCCAAGGCGGCCACGCCGGCGAAGGCGAAAGCCGGACCGGCCGCGCCGAAGGTCAAGTCGACCTCGCCGAAGAGCAAACCTGCGGCGAAAATGTCGTCCGGGGCGAAGCCGCGTGTTCGCAAGCCCAAATCGACGTAAGCTTGTCGGGTCCGGACAGGCTGGCCCCAAGCAGGCCCGTCGCCGGTTTGAAAAGGGGAACTGATGCCCGCACCCGTGATCATGGTGCACGGCGCCTTCTGCGCCGGCTGGGTTTTCGAGCGCTTTCGCGAGCCGTTCGAGGCCGCCGGCCACGAGGTGCTGACGCCCGACCTGCCCGGACATGAACCGGGCGCCTCGCCGGCCAACCGGTCGATGAACGACTATGCCGAGCACATCGCCCGACTGTGCCGCCAGAGCAGCCGGCCGCCGATCCTGATCGGCCATTCCATGGGCGGGCTGGTGGCGCATCTGGCGGCGGCGAAGGCGCCTGTTTCGAACCTGATCCTGCTGGCCCCGTCGCCGCCTTGGGGCGTGCCGGGCGCGAGCATGGAAGAGGCAATTTCCGCCGTCAGCCTCTACGCCCTGGGCCCATTCTGGCTGCAGGCGATCGACCCGGACTACGCCCTGGCCAAGCTCTACAGCCTGGACCGGATGGACAAGGCCGACCGCAAGGCCGTGTTCTCGCGGATGACGGCCGAGAGCGGTCTGGCCCTGTGGCAGACGCTCAACTGGTGGCTGGACCCGTTCATGACCACCTCGGTCCCGTCGGGCCGGGTGGATGCTCCGGCGCTCGTCGTGGCCGGCGGGCGCGACGTGATCCATCCGCCGGCCACGGTCAAACAGACGGCGGACCGGCTGGCCGCGCGGTTCGAGGTGTTGCGGGACATGAGCCACTGGCTGCCGGGCGAACCCGGCTGGGACGAGGTGGCGGCGCTCTGCCTGGCCTGGCTCAGCGAGGGCCGGCGGGCGGCCGCCTGATCAGCAGCAGCCGCGCCAGCCCGGCCAGCGAAACCAGCGCCCAGGACCCCTCCATCAGCACGGCCGACAGGTTGAAATCGACCGTCAGCGACAGCAGGATGAGCGACGCGCCGAGGAAGTTGGCGCCGAGTGACAGCCCGCCCTTGACGTCGAGCTTGCCAAGGGCCGCGCCGGCGTAGGCAACCAGGATCAGCAGGACCCCGGCGACGCCGACGACATCGGTCCACGCCATCGGGGTCCAGGCCACCGGCCGTCAGTTCGGACGGATGCTGAACAGAACCTGGGTGTGGTCGAACTTGGGGTTCACCGGCGCGCCGGTGATCTTGCGCTCGGTCATGAGCACCAGGGCCTGGCCCTCGGTGTCGCCTTCCTTTTCCCAGGAGCGGGTCGTGCGTTCCATGTCCGTGACGTACTTGTCGAAGCGGGCGAGGAACCAGCCGCCGCCCTGACGCTGCGCCCAGTAGTGCAGGTCGGTGGCCAGGGTCGCGGCCGGCGCGACAGCCTCCACGGGGTGGTTCACGTCGATGGTGCAGACGGTCGGATTGGTCGTCGAGGGCTGGATCGAGACCTGATAGCCCTTCTGGTAGACCCACACCCAGACATCACGCTTCTTCTTGAAGCCGAGGGACGGGGCCAGCTTGGCGATCGGCGTGCCGCGGACCATCGGGACGCAGATGCGCTCGATGGTGTTGATCACGGCCAGCGAGGTGACATCGGTCGGCTCGGGCGGCGGGGCCGGCGGGGCCGGCTCCTCGGGAGCGGCGGGAACCTCGGGGGCGGCCGGGACCATGACCGGCGGCATGGCCGACGTTTCGGTGGCGGCCGGTTCGGCGGGCGGCGGGGCCGGAGCCTCGACCGTCGGCGCGGGCGCCGGTTGTTCCTGGGCGACGGCGGCGCCGGCGATCAGGCCGGCGGCGGTCAGGCTGAGGAGCGCGAGACAGCGCATGTCGTCAGATCCCTTTCTCTGGTCGGCGGCATTGAAAACCGCCGGGCGTTCCCTCGCAAGCCATCTTGCTGCGGCTTTGCGGCGGAGGTTGGACTGACCTTAAGCCTCGACCGCGTACTCGGCGAGGATGGTCAACCCCTGGGCGTTTACGTCGGCGAAGCCGCCGTGAATCTCGAAGGTGCGGCTGGCGGATCCGTCATGGACCGTCACCACGCCTTCTCGCAGGGCCGTCATGAACGGAGCATGACCACCCAGGACGCCGAAGTCGCCCTCGGCGCCCGGCGCATCGACGCGATCGACCTCGCCGGAAAACACCTCGCGCTCGGGCGCGACCAGGGAGAAGTGGAGCTTGTCGGCCATCAGGCGGCTTCCATGGCCATCTTCTCGGCCTTCTCGACGGCCTCCTCGATCGAACCGACCATGTAGAAGGCGCCTTCCGGCAGGTGGTCGTACTCGCCGTCGCAGATCGCCTTGAACGAGCGGATCGTGTCGGCAAGCTCGACGAACTTGCCCGGCGCGTTGGTGAACTGCTCGGCCACGAAGAACGGCTGGCTGAGGAAGCGGCTGATCTTGCGGGCGCGGGCCACGGTCAGCTTGTCCTCTTCGCTGAGCTCGTCCATGCCCAGGATGGCGATGATGTCCTTCAGCTGCTTGTACTGCTGCAGGATTTCCTGGGTCTGACGGGCGACGCGGTAGTGCTCTTCGCCGATGACCAGCGGGTCCATGATCCGGCTGGTGGAGTCCAGCGGGTCAACGGCCGGGAAGATGGCCTGGGCGGCGATGTCGCGGCTCAGCACGGTCGTCGCGTCCAGGTGGGCGAACGAGGCGGCCGGCGCCGGGTCGGTCAGGTCGTCGGCGGGCACGTAGATGGCCTGGACCGAGGTGATCGAGCCCTTGTTGGTCGAGGTGATGCGCTCCTGCAGGTTGCCCATCTCGGTGGCCAGGGTCGGCTGATAGCCCACGGCCGAGGGGATGCGGCCCAGCAGCGCCGACACTTCCGAGCCGGCCTGGGTGAAGCGGAAGATGTTGTCGATGAACAGCAGCACGTCCTTGCCTTCCACATCGCGGAAGTACTCGGCCTGGGTCAGGCCGGTCAGGGCGACGCGGGCGCGGGCGCCCGGAGGCTCGTTCATCTGGCCGTAGACCAGGGCGCACTTGGAGCCTTCGGTCGAGCCCTTGTTCTTCTTCGGATCGACGTTGACGTTCGACTCGATCATCTCGTGATACAGGTCGTTGCCCTCGCGGGTGCGCTCGCCGACGCCGGCCAGCACCGAGTAGCCGCCGTAGGCCTTGGCGATGTTGTTGATCAGCTCCTGCATGGTCACGGTCTTGCCCACGCCGGCGCCGCCGAACAGGCCGATCTTGCCGCCCTTGGTGTAGGGGCACATCAGGTCGATGACCTTGATGCCGGTGACCAGCACTTCGGCCGAGGTCGATTGCTCCGCGAAGCTGGGCGCCTCGCGGTGGATGACGCTGTAGTGCGGGGTGACGATCGGACCGGCCTCGTCGATCGGCTCGCCGATGACGTTCATGATGCGGCCGAGCGTGGCGGGACCGACCGGAACGGTGATGCCCTTGCCCGTGTCGGCGACGTCCTGGCCGCGGGTCAGACCCTCGGTGGTGTCCATGGCGATGGTGCGGACGGTGTTCTCACCCAGGTGCTGGGCCACTTCCAGGACCAGGCGGAACGGCTCGCCCGTGCGCTGGTCGAGGTTGGTCGTCTCAAGCGCGTTCATGATCGCCGGCAGGTGACCTTCGAACTCGACATCGACCACGGCGCCAATGACCTGAACGATCTTGCCGGTGGCCGCGATGACGGTCGGCTTGACGGCCTTGGGCGTGGCGGTCTGGGCGGCGGCTTTCGGAGCAGCCTTCTTCGCCGGCGCCTTGGGCGCGGCGGCCTTGGGAGCGGCGGCTTTCTTGGGGGCGGTGGCCATTGGTCTGGTCTTCCGTGCGGTCTTTATGCTGTCAGAGAGCTTCGGCGCCGGAGATGATCTCGATCAGCTCCTTGGTGATCTGCGCCTGGCGGGTGCGGTTGTATTGGACGGTCAGGCCCTTGATCATGTCGCCCGCGTTGCGCGTGGCGTTGTCCATGGCCGTCATCTGGCTGGCGTAGAAGCCAGCCATGTTCTCGAGCAGGGCCGAGAGCACCTGCACCGTGATGTTGCGCGGCAGCAGGGTCTCGAGGATGCCCTCTTCCGAAGGTTCATACTCATAGGTGGCGCCCTGCAGGTCGGGAACGGCCGCGCCGCCCTCGACCTTGGCCGGGATCAGCTGCAACGCGGTCGGGGTCTGGCTGACCACCGACTTGAAGCGGCTGAAGTAAAGGGTGACCACGTCCACATCGCCGGCTTCGTAGAGCTCGATGATGCGGTCGGCGATCGGCTGGGCCACCGACAGGGTCAGGGTCCGCTCGGCCGACAGGTCGAACGACTGGACGATCCGGTCGCCGTACAGCCGGCGCAGGGGCGGCAGGGCCTTCTTGCCGACGGTGACGATCTTCACGTCCTTGCCCTCGGCCACGAGGGCGGCGATGCGATCGCGCGCCACGCGGACGATGGACGAGGTGAAGCCGCCGGCCAGACCGCGATCAGCGGCGGCGACCACGATCAGGTGACGCTGGTTGCGGCCAGTGCCGGCCAGCAGACGGGGCGCGCTGTCGCCGCTCACGCCGGCGGCGAGATTGGCGATCACCGCGGCCATCCGCTCCGCATAGGGACGCGCGTTTTGCGCGGCGTCCTGGCTGCGGCGCAGCTTGGCGGCGGCGACCATCTGCATGGCCTTCGTGATCTTCTGCGTGGCTTTCACGCTCGAGATCCGATTGCGCATGTCCTTGAGGCTGGCCATCGAGGGCTACTCTCTCCCGCTCTCGGCCAGACTTACGCGAACGTCGCGGTGAAGCCTTCGAGCGCCTTCTTGAGCTTGTCCTCAAGGTCGGAGCCGAGGGCCTTGGTCGTGCGGATCGCGTCCAGCAGGTCCTGATGCTTGCTGTGCAGGCGGGCCAGGAACTCACGCTCGAAGCGGCCGACCTGGGCGGTCGGGATGCCGTCGAGGTAGCCGCGGGTGCCGGCGTAGATCACGCAGACCTGCTCCTCGACCGACTGCGGCGCGTACTGCGGCTGCTTGAGCAGCTCGGTCAGGCGTTCGCCGCGGGCCAGCTGGCGTTGGGTGGCCGCGTCCAGGTCCGAGCCGAACTTGGCGAAGGCGGCCATTTCCCGGTACTGGGCCAGCTCGCCCTTGATCGGGCCGGCGACGGTCTTCATGGCCTTGATCTGGGCCGAGGAACCCACGCGCGACACCGAGATGCCGACGTTCACGGCCGGGCGGATGCCCTGGAAGAACAGGTCTGTCTCGAGGAAGATCTGGCCGTCGGTGATCGAGATCACGTTGGTCGGGATGTAGGCCGAAACGTCGTTGGCCTGGGTTTCGATGACCGGCAGGGCGGTCAGCGAGCCCGAGCCATTGTCCTCGTTCAGTTTGGCGGCCCGCTCAAGCAGGCGGCTGTGCAGATAGAAGACGTCGCCCGGATAGGCTTCGCGGCCCGGCGGACGGCGCAGCAGCAGCGACATCTGGCGATAGGCCACGGCCTGTTTGGAAAGGTCGTCGTAGATGATGACGGCGTGCATGCCGTTGTCGCGGAACCACTCGCCCATGGCGCAGCCGGCGAACGGGGCCAGGAACTGCAGCGGGGCCGGCTCGGACGCCGTGGCGGCGACGACGATGGTGTAGTCGAGCGCGCCGTGCTCCTCGAGCGTCTTGACGATCTGGGCGACCGTCGAGCGCTTCTGGCCGATGGCGACATAGATGCAATAGAGCTTCTGGCTCTCGTCGCCGGTCGCGTTGACGGCCTTCTGGTTCAGGATCGTGTCGATGGCGACGGCGGTCTTGCCGGTCTGGCGGTCGCCGATGATCAGTTCGCGCTGGCCGCGGCCGATCGGGATCAGGGTGTCGATGGCCTTCAGGCCCGTCTGCACCGGCTCGTGCACCGACTTGCGCGGGATGATGCCCGGCGCCTTGACGTCCACGCGGCGACGCTCGGCGACGTTGGCGATCGGGCCCTTGCCGTCGATCGGCTCGCCCAGCGGGTTGACGACGCGGCCCAGCAGGCCCCGACCGACCGGCACGTCCACGATCTCGCCCAGGCGGCGGACTTCGTCGCCTTCGCTGATCTGCTGGTCCTGGCCGAAGATCACGATCCCGACGTTGTCGCGTTCGAGGTTCAGGGCCATGCCCTTCACCCCGGCTTTCGGGAACTCGACCATTTCACCGGCCTGGACCTTGTCCAGTCCGTAGACGCGGGCGATGCCGTCGCCGACGCTCAGCACGGAACCGACGTCGGAAACGTCGGCTTCCTCGCCGAAGCTGGCGATCTGCGACTTGAGGATGGCCGAAATTTCGGCGGCGCGGATATCCATAGGTCTTACGCTCTCTTGAGGGCGAATTTCAGGGAGTCGAGCTTCGACTTCAGCGAAGCATCGAACAGGCGGGAACCGACGCGCACCTTGATGCCGCCGAGAATGGCGGGATCGACACGGGTCGAGATTTCGGGGTCCTTGCCCAGGGCCTGGCGCAGGGCGAGGGCGAGACCCTTGCTCTGGGTCGCGGACATCGGCAGGGCGGTGGTGACCTCGGCGGCAATCACGCCGCGCTTGACGGCCGACAGCCTGCGGAAAGCATCGATCACCTCGACCAGCGAGCCGGTGCGCCGGTTGGCGGCCAGCAGGCCGATAAACTTGCGGGTCACGGCGTGCAGCTTCGCCTTCTCGGCGACGGCGGTCAGGCCCAAGCCCTTCTCGTCGGCGGTGAAGGTCGGCGAGCGGAGCAGGCGGCGCAGGTCGGCGCTCTCGGTCCAGGCCTTCTTCAGGCTGACCAGATCGGCCTCGACCGCGGCGGTCGCGCTGGCCTCCTCGGCCAGTTCAAACAGGGCCCGCGCGTAACGCTGGCCTACATCCGTCGCCTTGCTGTCGTCCGCCACTTGTCCAACCGTCCGGTGCGTCGCGCACCGCGTCCTGGGTATAGCCCTCGGCGCGGCGCTAAAGTCTTGAAAGTGCTTGGAAAAGCACATGAGCCGGCGGGCCGTGAATGTCCTCCGGCCCGAAGCCGCGCGCCTGATAGCATGCGTTCTGCTGCATCGCAACGGCGGGGGCGGCCCTTAACCTAACCGCCTCTTACCCGAAATACGCCAGAGGCGCTCGCCGCGCGTCGCCCGTCGGGCAGAACGGCCTCGCCGTGGACGAAGATCAGGCTGCGCGTCGCCCGGTCGATCCGGGCCGACAGCACGACCTCGGCCGGATCGCCGCCGGCGCCGTAGTCGAGGGTCAGGGAAACCGGCGCGATGTCGCGGCCATCGGCCGCGGCGTCAGCCAGGGCGCGCTCCAGCGCGCCGGCAAGGGAGGGTGTCTGGGTCATGTCGGCGGCTGCCTTACCCGCGCCGGGGGCAAAGAAAAAGGGCGGCGATCGAAACCGCCGCCCTGCGCCACTGGCGAGTTGCTCGAGGAAACAAACCGGGCGGCGAACCGCCCCGGGGCACAAAAACTAGTTGGCGACGGTGTTACAGGCTTCCAGGTCGGCGCCTTCGATGGCCTTCCGGTCGGTGCCGTAAGCGGACAGCGCGCCCACTTCCTTGGCGAGGGCCTTGCAGCCGGCCGTCGTCGCGGCGCGCGACGGAGCGGTGATGGCGATGCAGCTGGAGCCTTCACAGGTGAACACGGCGCCGGCGGCGACGATCTTGGTCTTGGCCGAGACCGGGGTCTTCAGCGAGGCGGTGATCTTGCCGTCGGCGAAAGCCGTGCCGGCGAAAGACAGGGAGAGAACGGCGGCAGCCGTCAGCATACGGAGTTTCATGGGTTCGCCCTCCGGCGTAGTTCGGGGTGGTGGTCGTTGGTTCAAGCCTGGATCGGTACTGGCCCCGTCCGTCCCGCTGGAGTGCCGCCGGTATCCCCACCGACGGCGCGAAGCGAACTAAGCATTGCTTAGATACCAACGATCAGGAAATGAGCGCAAGCGGAATCTTCACAGTGCTTAGATTTTCTGCGACTCGCTCTCAATGGCCGAGCATGGAGTCCAGACGGCGCTTGGCCTCATCGTGAACCCTGGCGCGATCCCGGACCAGGTCCATCGACCGGACGCCCTGGCGGCGATCGCCGTCCCCGGGCAGGAACCAGAATACGTCGGTGGACTGTTTCTGGGTCATCGACCACAGCACCGCCGCGAGGATCGAACCGGCCCCCGCCGCCGCCATGACCGGCCAGATGCCGTGAACGTCGGAACTGGTGATCAGGGCGAGCTGCTCGGCCAGGGCCTGGCGGTTGGGCGCCTTCGCGGCGGTCCTGGTCAGGAAGGTCAGCACCAGATGCGTCGCGCCCGACAGGGAGAGCGAGACGGCGATGGCGAACAGCCGCGGCTGCACGAACAGCCCGACGGCCGCTCCGAGAACCGCTGCGGCGATGATCAGGATCATGCCCGGCATTATCGCGCGAGATGGTGAATCATTCGCTCACCGGGAATGAGCCGGATCGCCGCGCCCTTCCGTCGGGTCACGGTTGCCGCGCACGTAAGGCGGCGCATACTGATGGCCAAAGACAGACAAAACGACGGGAGCGCACGCCATGGATTTCGCCCTGGACCAGGAGCTGATCGACTATCTCGCCGAGCTGGACGCGTTCATCGAGACGACGATCAAGCCGCTGCAGGCGCGGGACGACAACGAGCGGTTCTTCGACCACCGCCGCGAGTGGGCGCGCACCGATTTCGACAACAACGGCCTGCCGCGACCGGAGTGGGAAGAGTTGCTGGCCAAGGCCCGCAAGCTGGCCGACGACGCCGGCCACTACCGCTACGCCTGGCCAAAGGAGATGGGCGGCAAGGGCGGCTCGAACCTGGCTATGGCGGTGATCCGCGAGCACCTGGCGGCCAAGGGGCTGGGCCTGTTCAACGACCTGCAGAACGAGCATTCGATCGTCGGCAACAATCCGTTCGTGCTGATGTTCAGGGAGTTCGCCACCCCCGAGCAGGTGGCCCGCGACGGCGAGGCGATCCTGAACGGCACGATGCGCACGGCCTTTGGCCTGACCGAGCCCAACCACGGCAGCGACGCCACCTTCATGGAGACCACGGGGGTCCGCCAGGAGAAGGACGGCAAGCCCGGCTGGCTGATCAACGGCGAGAAGATGTGGACCACGGGCATGCACGTGGTCAGCCATGTGATGGTCTTCGCCCGCACCAGCGGCAAGGACGGCGACGCCCTGGGCATCACCTGCTTCATCGTGCCGCGCGACCAGATCACCATCGACGAGTGGCTGTGGACCTTCAACATGCCCACCGACCACCCACGCATCTCGATCCGCAACCAGTGGATCCCGGAGGACAGCTACTGGGGCCAGGTCGATCGGGGCCTGGGTCTGGGCCAGTCGTTCGTGCACCAGAACCGCATCCGCCAGGCGGCCAGCTCACTGGGCGCGGCGGTCTATTGCATCGACGAGAGCGTCAAATACGCCCGCATGCGCAAGCCGTTCGGCAAGCCGCTGAGCGACAACCAGGCGATCCAGTTCCCACTGGTCGAGCTGGCCACCCAGGCGGAGATGCTGCGGCTGCTGATCCGCAAGACCGCCTGGGAGATGGACCGCATGGACCACAAACAGGTGGAGAAGGAGCTCTCCGACAAGGTCTCGATGTGCAACTACTGGGGCAACCGCCTGTGCTGCGAGGCCGCCGACCGGGCCATGCAGGTGCACGGCGGCATCGGCTATTCCCGACACAAGGCCTTCGAGCACATCTATCGCCACCACCGCCGCTATCGCATCACCGAGGGCAGCGAGGAGATCCAGATGCGCAAGGTGGCGGCCTTCCTGTTCGGCTACCTCGGCCCCAAGCGCCAGGCGTTCAAGGCGCTGGAAGAGGAATGGGCGGCCGGGCGGGCCGCCGGCAAGAACGACCGCGAACTGGGAATGTAGGGAACGGAAACCATGACTCACATCGAAGGCGGCTGCCTGTGCGGCCAGGTTCGCTACAGCGGCGACGCCGAGCCGCTGTTCCAGGCCGCCTGCCACTGCAAGAACTGCCAACGCCAGGCCGGCACGGCCTATTCGGTGATCGTCGGCGTCCCGCGCGGGGCGCTGACGGTGACCGGAACGCTGAAAACCTTCCACGACAAGGGCGACAGCGGCGGGACGGTGGATCGCCACTTCTGCCCCGACTGCGGCTCGCCGCTGTTCTCCGACGCCCCGGCCCGGCCGGAGCTGGTGTTCATCAAGGCCGGGACGCTCGACGACCCCAGCTGGGTGAGGCCGCAGATCCATATCTGGACCGAAAGCGCCATGGCCTGCACGACCATTCCGGCCGGCGTTCCGGCTTTTGCGAAAAATCCCGGATAGCGGGGGTCCTCCCCCTCGACCGCGATCTCTCCTATATGTCCCTTCGCGGCCGCTCGGGCGGCCGATTGAAGGGGCCATCCATGACCATCTTTTCGCGCCTTGTCCGCATCGTCCCCGCGCTCGCGATCGCCGCGACCCTGGCCGGCTGCGGCATCAACACCATTCCCACCCGCGACGAGCAGGTGAAGGCCACCTGGGGCGATGTCCAGAACCAGTACCAGCGCCGGGCCGACCTGATTCCGAACCTGGTCAACACGGTGAAGGGCTACGCCGCCCAGGAGAAGGACGTGCTGACCGCCGTCACCGAGGCGCGCGCCAGCGCCACCCAGGTGCGGGTCGATGCCTCGACCATCACCAATCCCGCCCAGTTCCAGCAGTACGCGGCGGCCCAGGACAAGCTCAGCGGCGTGCTCGGCCGGCTGATGATGATCCAGGAGAACTATCCGGAGCTGAAGTCGAACACCAACTTCCTCGCTCTGCAGAGCCAGCTGGAGGGCACCGAGAACCGCATCAGCGTCGCCCGCCGCGACTACAACGAGGCGGTCCGGCTCTACAACACCAGCCTGCGGACCTTCCCGACGGTGATCTGGGCCAACACCCTCTACAGCGGTCAGAAGCCGGCCCTGCCGTTCGAGGCGGCCGCCACGGCCCAGACCGCGCCGACGGTCAGCTTCGACGCGACGGCCCCGGCCGCCGCGCCGACTCCCGCGCCGAAGCAGTAGCTTGAGCCGCGCCCTCGAAATCCTCCCCAGCACGCTGGGGAGGATCGTGATCGCCTTCGCCTTCGTTCTCTTCGCCGCCCTGCCGGCGCTGGCCGCGACGCCGACCTTTCCCCCGCTGACGGGACGGGTGGTCGATGAGGCCAACGTGCTGTCGCCGGCGACGGAGGCGGCGTTGACCGCCAAACTCGAGGGGCTCGAGACCGCCTCCGGCCACCAGCTGGTGGTGGTCACCCTGCCCTCGCTGCAGGGGCTGGAGATCGAGGACTACGGCTACCAGCTGGGGCGGGCCTGGAAGATCGGCTCGGCGGACAAGGACGACGGGGCCCTGCTGATCGTCGCGCCGAGCGAGCGCAAGGTGCGCATCGAGATCGGCTACGGCCTTGAGGGCGTGATGACCGACGCCCTCTCCAGCGTGATCATCCAGAGCGCCATCCTGCCGAAGTTCAAGGCCGGGGACATGGAGGGCGGCATCGTCGCCGGGACCGACGCCCTTGTGCAGCAGCTGGGCCTGCCCGAGGGCGAGGCCCGCGCCAACGCCGCCGCGGCGACGCAAAAGGCCGGCGCGCATAGCAGCGGCCCGCCGATCGGCTTCATCATCTTCATCGTCGTCTTCTGGATCATCATCGCCAGCCTGCGCGGCCGGGGCCGGGGCCGGGGCGGACTGGCCAGCGCCCTGCCGTGGATCATCCTGGGCGGCATGGGCGGCGGCGGCCGGCATGACGGCGGCGGCTGGGGCGGAGGCGGCGGAGGCTTCTCCGGCGGCGGCGGATCGTTCGGGGGCGGCGGCTCCTCGGGGAGCTGGTGACATGGCGTTGACCGAAAAAGATCACGACCGCATCGCCGCCGCCGTGGCGGAGGCCGAGACGACAACGGCCGGCGAAGTCTACTGCGTGCTGGCGCCGGCGGTGTCGGACTATCGCGAGACGCCGCTGGCCTGGGCCACGGCGGCGGCGCTGATCCTGCCCGCCGGCGCGCTGCTGCTGGGCTTCGAACCGCAGAGCCTGACCCGCTGGTTCGGCGGCTGGACCGTCGGCCACGCCTCGGCGAGCGACGCCACCATCCTGGCCGCCCTGACCACCTATGTCGCCCTGCAGGCGGCGGTGTTCGTGATCGCGGCCGTGATCGTCGCCATCCCGCCGGTGCGCCGCGCCCTGACCCCAGCCAGCCTCAAGGCGGAGCGCGTCCATCGGGCGGCCATGCAGCAATTCCTCAGCCACGGCCTGCACGCCACCCGCGACCGGACGGGCGTGCTGCTGTTCGCGTCGCTCGCCGAGCGGCGGGCCGAGGTGGTCGCCGACGAGGGCATCTACAAGGTCGCCGATCCCCGGGTCTGGGACGAGGTTGTCGCCCTGCTGATCGAGGGCCTGAAGAAGCGCAGGCCGGCCGACGGCTTCGTCGCCGCCGTGGAGCTGTCGGGCCGCATCCTGGCCACCCATGTGCCGCCGGGCGCGGACAATCCCAACGAGCTGCCCGACCGGCTGGTCGAGCTGCCGGGACCGGGCAAGGGCTGACCGCTTGATCCCCTGGGAACACCTGGCGACCGCCGTCGTGCCCGGCGACGGGGGCGAGCTGCGCCTGATGCGGCGCGGGGCCGAATATTCGATCATGGCCGGCTCGATCGAGCTGATGAACAGCCGGCTGAGCGGGTCGGAGGAGGCGCTGGCCACCCTCGCCCACGAACGTCTGGCCGGCGTCGCCGCCCCGCGCGTGCTGATCGGCGGGCTGGGCATGGGCTTCACCCTGCGCGCGGCGCTGGCGACGTTCGGGCCCGACGCCCGGATCGTCGTCGCCGAGCTGGTCCCGGCCGTCATCGCCTGGGCGAAGGGGCCGCTGGCCGCGCTCTATGGCGACAGCCTGGCTGACAAGCGCGGCGTGATTCGCGAGGGCGATGTCGCCGCGATGATCGCCGAGGGCGGCTGGGACGCCATCCTGCTGGACGTCGACAACGGGCCCCAGGGCCTGAGCCGCGCCGGCAACGACGGGCTCTACAGCTTCGGCGGCCTGGGCGCTGCCAAGGCCGCGCTGAGACCGGGGGGCGTGCTCGGAGTCTGGTCCTCGTCCTCCGACCACGGCTTCACCAACCGCCTCAAGCGCGCCGGCTACGCGGTTGAGGAGATCGGCGTCCGCGCTCATCGCGGCCGGGGCGCGCGGCATACGATCTGGATGGCGAGGAAGGCCTGACCCTATCTCTCGGGGGATGCCGATACGCCCTGAAGGCCTTGATGGAATGATGCGCTCCGGACGGCGACCTTGGTCAAGGACCGCTTCGCGGCCGCGCAGCGGCGGGCCCGCAGGGCCCGTCCTTGACGAAGGTCCCG
>Ga0172380_10003100_pt1 | contig 23718 bp, 34 predicted proteins | sample Leawe162metaG_FD_119747 | JGI IMG/M metagenome (GOLD analysis project Ga0172380, IMG submission 119747) | Leachate microbial communities from a municipal landfill in Southern Ontario, Canada - Leachate well 162 metaG | ecosystem: Engineered > Solid waste > Landfill > Unclassified | place...
ACAACCGGGAGCTGAGACGGGCAATGCCGGGCGGGATACCCGACAAGGTCGTGTTCGGCCGGCCGACTATCCGGCAGGCCATCAAACGATTGGGCAAGATCGGGGCCAAGAGCATTGATTCGGCAGAGGTATTCGGAAAGCTCGGCGGACGATGAACATAAGGAGGCCAGCAGGTGCCCCTTCAGGCGGGCGGGATAGGGAGTTCGGAGGCGCATGGCTCTGGTGCGTTCAGGGGGGCGATCCGCTCCTGGCGGCCTTATAACTGGCGGAACATAAACGGCATAATCAGGGAGGTCGGCGGGGTCGCGACCGCAGAGATATTTGGTTCCATGTCGATCTCCGCCATAAGCGGCGGGGCCACGATATGGGCTGATTCCCCTTCGTTGGCAGATGTCAGAGCGGCCATCGCCTCGGCCAATGAGAGCGACACCGTCAGGATCCCTTCCGGGTCGGCCACGTGGACCGAACAACTGGTCGTCAATAAGGCCGTGAACGTCATCGCCGCCGGCATCGATTCGACGATCATCACCTCAAACTATGCGGCCCCGAGTCTTGGGAACGTTCTCACGTCCTCGAACTACCTGATCTATTACACGCCGACAACGCCGGCCAACAACAAGCCGTTCAGGATCTCCGGCCTCACCATCGAACTGGAAAACAAATGCTACGGCATCATGCTCAAGGACTTGAGCTATCTGTACCCGCAGACGAAGGTCCGTCTGGATCACATCAGGATGACGAACACGGGTGGGACTTGGCAGGACGTTCTGGTCCATGTCTATGGCCCCATTTACGGCGTCTCGGACCATTGTGACTGGGGCATTGGATATATGAGATGCAACAGCCTGGACTCCGACGCCTGGACGTACCTAACGTTCGAATTCGGGACCGCCGATAATTTCTATTTCGAGGATTCGGCATTCGCGGCCCCCGACACCATGTTCCTGTACGGAGAGATGGGGGGCCGGTACTGCGCGAGGTTTAACACGTTCGACGGGACGGCCAGCACCAACGGTCTCTACCCCTTCGCCGACATGCACGGGAACCAGCCAAACAGCGGCCACAATGCCACGATGGGCGTGGAGATGTATGAGAACATTATCAACGTAGGAACGAGGGGATGTTGCCTGCTGGACCAGAGGGGCGGCAAGGCTCTGATCTATAACAACATCGTCAACACCTCCGGTTCCGTGTCTTCCAAACTCCGGGAGGAATACTTGGACTCTTCCATCCCCCCGGCCAATAACGTCATCAGCGGCCAGCCTCAGCATGTTTCTTCGTCCTATTACTGGAACAACAAAAAAAACGGAACGACGCTCATCACTCCCTATGTCGCGCAAACCACGGACTACGGAGGAAGCATCGGCCTGGTTCCTCAATTGAATATTGATGCCTGGGCGGAGGTCGCATCCTTTGACGGTTCAGTCGGAGTGGGCCGGGGCCTACTCTCAGCTCGCCCCTCCTCGGGCCTGACGGTCGGCGTCGGATATTGGGCGACAGACGAGAAAAAACTTTATCGGGCCATCGGCCCGTCGTCCTGGGAGTTATATTATCAACCGTACACGTACCCACATCCGTTGGCGGTATAGGAGAATACAATGGCCATAATTGGACGCAACACAAAAGATGCATCGACGTACGGGTCGGCTGCACATCGTGCTCTGTATCAGCAGTACACAACCGATGGAAATGGTGGAGTCGTTGGCTCGCTCCATGCCTACGTCAAAAATACGGCGGCTGGTGTCCGCTACGTCGAGATGGGCATCTACGACCACGATCCTACGAATGACCTACCTGAGGCGCTCCAGCTTGCTGCAATTACTATTGCTGTTCCGGCTTCACACGACGGAGAGGTCTCTGGCGAATATGCAGCTACTCTCGCTGCTAACACGAAATACTGGATAGCTCTAGTTGCCGCTGATGCCAGTGTTCAGCTCTACTATTTGGTCGCAGGGTCAGGGAACTCTGGGTACTACGATATAGGAGTCGACAATCTTCCTGATCCGTTTGGGGACTCGGCTACATCCATTCGCGCTTATGCCTATGATTTTTGGGCAGACTATGAGCCGGCGGGGGTCGCCCCTTCCGGTATCGGGTCGGGTGAGGCGCACGGAACGGCAACGATGCGCGGGACGATTCAGTCGGAGGTCTAGATGGCGGCTCTGTGTGGCGGGATAGACAGCGGCGAAGCGGTAGGGACTCCCTCCATCGTCGGGAAGATTCTGGCCGTCGGGGCCATTGCCTCTGCGATGGCCTTCGGGTCGCCCTCAATATCCACCCCGAAACTCTGCGGGGCAATTCCGTCCGGCGAACAGTTCGGACTGCCATCCGTCCAGATCGGCGCACCGAGCATCAGAGACGCGGGAAACATCGCGTCCGGGGAGGCCGTGGGCGGGCCTGCCCTTCGAGGGATAATCAGCCCCATGGGGATACCGTCGGGAGAAATCGTCCCCATCCACTGGGTCTATGAGATAAACTACTGCGGAAACATTCCGACCGAAGAGTCATTCGGCTCTCCAGTTATCGTCGCCAAGGCCCCCTCGCAGATCAGAGACGCGGGCAACATCGCGTCCGGGGAGGCCGTGGGCGGGCCTGCGTTGACCGGGAGGATAACGACATCCGTTATTGCGTCCGGCTACGCCTCTGGTAACGCCCGGCTCCTGGGCCACATCCAGGGGATATCTGGCATCCCGAGCATCGCGGCCGTGGGAACGCCTGCCGTCGTCGGTGTCCTTCGACCTGGAGGGATAGTGAGCGCAGAGGTATTCGGAGAGGCGGACGCTCTGGCCTTGGCCCTCAATACCATTCCTGGCGTGGGGAAAATACCCTCGCAGGAAGCCCTGGGCGAGCCTGGCCTGGCAGGAACGGTCAACCCCGGGGGAATAACGGGGGCGGAGGCGTTCGGCTCCCACACGGTTCACGCGGCCCCTCTCCGGCCCGGTGCCATCCTGAGCGGCGAGTCATTCGGGCTTGCCAAGCTCAACGGAACCATCGTCGCCCCAGGGATAGATTCCGCAGAACAGTTCATGGACCCCCGAGTGATCATCGCCACCTTACAGCACATACGACCAGGCGGAATAGTCGGTGCCGGGGTGGTCGGCACGCCGAGGATAGTCAGCATCGCACATCCTGGCGTTCCTTGCGAACAGTGGGCGAGTGAGGGTAAACTGAAATATCTGGGACCCAAGTGTAAGCCGATCGGGCCAAAGGTCCGGCGGTGTCCAGGGGCATAGGAGGAGATCATGGCATACGGATATTTTACGGACGTGGCTGAGGCGCAAACCTACTTCACCTCCGAGCGGCTCGAGACCGACGCCTGGGATGATGTCCCGGCGGCAAAGAAGGAACCGCTGTTGGTCCAGGCCTATAACAGGCTGTATTACTCCAAGGAATTTATCCTCCCGACTCTGGCGGAAGCGGATGTCGACGAACTCCCGGTGTTGCAGAAGGCCCAGGCGGAGATGGCTTATTACCTGGCGATGCACCTAGCCGATGAGGACCGGAGAAAGGGATTGCAGGCCCAGGCGATCATCGAGGCGGGGGTCGTCAAGGAAAAATATGACTCGGCTAAACTGTACGACACGCCGATACCGTCCTTCATCCGCGACCTACTGTGCTCCTACTCCTCGGCCATCGAACCCAAACCGTTCGGAGCCGTCGATATCCAGCGGGACGAGAACGAATCTGTTTCGACTAAAATTGACGATTATCACGACCTGTAAGGGCAATCATGGATGACATAAAACGGCTCGAGGCGATATACCGAGTGACCGGGCGGGAGTTGAGGCACCTCCTCCTCTCTTCTTCCGTTCGGTCCTCGGTCGGCTCGGGCGCCGTCCAGGTGCGGGTCAGGAACATGGTGAGCGACCTGAACCGGGCCGTGGATCAATGGGCCTCACCGGCCATCGACCTCGCCTACGCCCGGGGGTCGGCCAAGGCCCGGACCGCTCTGGAGATCCTCGGCCGCCGTCCACAGCGCGGGATGACCATCGACCGCCCGAGGATGCTCCACGACGACTTGATGCTGACCCTCATCAAGGCCAACAATTCCATCCCGAGCATCGTTGAACGGTTCCTGGCCGCCGAGCAGGTGGCAGGCAGGGCGGAGCTCGAGTTCGATATGTCGCGGGCTCAGGTGCAGGAATTCTCCTATACGGAGGCCGAGGACCATATTCAGCGGATAGCGAGGAACGCTGTCAAGCAGGACGCCTCGAGGCAAAAGCTCACGAAGCGGATAAAGGACTATCTCCAGGACCTGATAGGCGATGACGACTTCATAGAGATCGGCGGGAGAATGTATAGAATGACCGCCTACGCCGAGATGGTCGGCCGGACGGTCTTGAGAGAGGCGCAATCGAAGGCCACTCTCGACCTCTGCGAACAGTACGACAACGACCTTGTTCAGGTCTCTGACCACGGCACGATATGCGAGGAATGCAAGGAATACGAGGGTAATATTTATTCGATATCGGGAACCAATCCAGACTACCCCGCGCTCGAGGCGGAACCGCCGTATCATCCGAATTGCGAGCATTCACTTCTTCCCACTTCCGAGATCGCCATCAGATCGGAAAAAGAATACGGTCTCTACCAGGAGGAATAAATGAGCCTTATTGACGCCTATTGCGTTGACACGATAACCATACTCCGCTGGAACGGGCAAACCTCCTGGGGCGAACCAGAGAGCGGGACAGAGATAGCGGTCAAGGGCTACGTCGACTGGAAGACCCGGCTGGTCCGTGACTCCAAGGGCGAACAGGTAATGTCGGCCGTGATGGTCTACCTGCCCCTGAAAATCGAGCGGTCGGGATACCTGGGGAGGAAGCTGATGCACGAGGATAGGATATGGTTGCCGGATGAATCTTTCGATCGGGCCATCATTGAGATTCGCCGACCCAAGGATTTCAGCCACGCGCACCTCGAGGTTTACCTGGCATGAAAAAGAACTACGGGGCCATGACCATCGATACCGGAGATTTCGACCGGGGCATGAAGAAACTCATGCACGACGTGGATTTCAAAGCCATCGGGCCAGGTCTATTCCAGGCGGGGAACGCACTATTGAAGGATGCCATCTATGTCCCGCCCCAGGCCCCCAAGGAATTCGGCGACCTTCGAGGGTCGGCCCGAACCCAGGGCCCGGACGGGATGCTGATAAAAGCCGGTAATGTTCCTCAGCAAAAATCGGTCGGAACGGGAAGCAAGGTTTCTATCCGCGCCGGTTTCAACATCGAATACGCGGCGAAGTGGCATGAGGCGGTCGGGAGGATCATCAACTGGACAAGGGACAAGGGCGCCGCGAACCCAGGCCCGAAGTATTTGGAAATGAAAATGAGGATGTTCCCGGGCCGGTATATCAATATCGTCGGGGAATATATAAAGTCCATCCTGAAAAAGAAATCGCCCGCCGCGACCGGAGGCTCCAATGTTTAAAGAAGTCTGCACACTGATAAGCACGCTCACGGGGTTCCCCATCGGAGGCAAGCTCCAGGCCGGCCACGAGACCCAGAACGCCCCCCCGCGGTGCGTAGTGATAACCGAAACGGGGGGCCCGGCGGAGTTCTACCCAAACACCGACCTGGTTGAGTATGGAATCCAGGCCCTATGCCGCGCTGAATCTTACGGAGCCGCCAGCGACGACGCCTGGGCCGTCCACAAGGCTCTCCACGGAGAGTGTAATTGGGACATGCCTGGACAAGATGGCGGTCCGGACCTGTTGGCAATGACCATCGAGGCCGTCGCCACGCCTCAGTATTTGGGAGAGGACGACAATCGGCGTCACTTGTTCGCAATCAATTTCACCCTTAGAATAGAGGAAGGAAGTTGCGGCTCGATATAAAGCCGAATTTTATGACAGGAGGCTACAATGCCGAAATCGTTATTTGGTGACAAGGGGCCCTGCGAAATAGTCTGGGGGTACGGCGAATCCGATGCCGCATACCTGGGGAAAACCCTGGGCGCGGTCAAGATCACGGAGGAAACCGGTTCCTCGGATATCAACGAGGACCAGGCCGGGGATGCCGCCGTGGATGGCGTCCTGCTCGGGTCGACCGTGAAGGTCGAGGTCCCACTGACGAGACTCTCGAGGGCCCAGCTCGCGCGGGTGCTCAACGTGACGCTCGACGGACACAAAGTTCCGCTTGAAAATCAGGTCGGGTGCTCCCTCTACACCCTGGCGAAGCGGATGGTCATCAAGCCCCTCTGTGGAACCTTGATATCGGCCGACCCGGCAGAATGGATAGAGTTATTCAAGACTTATCCCATCGCCGGACTGGATCTCACTTTCGACAAGGAAACTCAGAGGACCATCCCCATCACGTTCAAGGTTTTCGTCAGCCAGGAATCCGGAGAGGTCGGCCTGTTCGGCACGATGGGCATGGACTCCGGCGCCTCGATCCTGTGAGGAAGACATGACCGCAAGACTCAAGATCGACACCAAGGAAACCCTGTTCGACCCCATTGAGGTCGAGATAGACGGAAAGGTCATCAAGGTCCGGACGCTCACCATCCGGGATTTGCAGAAGATCCAGGAATTGGAGAAGGAGGCCGTGGCCGGTTCGGTTAAAGCCATCAAGGAGATGATCCTTTCGAGGCTTGAGACCGACGACCCGGAGGTCCTCGACCATCTCCAGATGCCTCAGCTCAAGACGCTCATCGATTTCGTGGTCACGAAAGCCATGGGCGGCGGGGGCGGAACGGAAGGCGAAGCAAAAAACGCATCCGGGCCAGGGGTGAACTGATAGCCCTTATCGCGGGGGAATTCCCTGGCCTGTTTTCGTTCGCCGCTTTCCACCGGATGGATGTCAGGGATTTGTTCTTCTGGGCGCAGGAGGCGAAAGTGAAGCGGATACGGCGACAGATAGAGGCGGCCGACGCCGCGATGTTGCCGCACATGGGCGACTCCGGGAGGAAGCAATATCTCGACGGACTGCGCCTTGACCTCGAAAATAGCCAGATAGACGATGACGACGTTGCGCGGCTCGACAAGGAAAACGGGGAGCGGATGAAGCTCATGGACGAGAAAATTGCGAGACGAAAGGCAAGGCTGAGGGCCGATAGGGCGGCAGGGATAACCCCTGAGAAGCGACGGGTAATGAAGAGGGCGAAATGAGCGACACGGGCGGATTCCTGGCCGGGGCCATAGTCGGGAAACTTCTCCTCGATAAATCCGGCTGGGACAGCTCAATCAAGGCCATTGCGAAAGATGAGTCTGTCTTGGGTGGGATGTTTGGGAACGTCGGCAAATCCGCCCAGAGGATGGCCGTCATGGCCGCCGCCGCCGTGTCCGCCGTCACCGTCGCCGTCCTCTCCATCGCAAAACACACCGCCCAGGCCGGGCAAGATATCTACGAGCTATCGGAGAAGACCGGCGTCTCTACGGAAATATTGTCTGGTTGGAAGTTGGCCGCCGATAAGGCGGGAAGTTCGCTCGAAGGGCTTGCCCTCGGGTTCCGATTTCTGGGCCGGAACATGGTCAACACCGAGGGAGCCGGGGCGTTCGCAAAAATCGGCGTGCAGGTCAAGGACCTCGAAGGCAAGTTCCGGCCCATGTCCGATGTCATGCTTGATGTCGCCGACCGGTTCGCGGGGATGGAGCAGGGGGCCCTGAAGACCAACCTGGCCATCAAGATATTCGGCCGGTCAGGCTCGGAACTCATCCCCATGCTGAACATGGGTTCGGCGGGACTGAGGGAACAGCTGCAATTGGCCGAACGGCTCGGGATTGTGTTCACCGAAAAAACTGCCAAAGCGGCCGACGCTTACTATGATTCTCTCGTTGATCTCCGGGCCGGGTTCCAGGGCATCAGGAACGATATCGGCAACGCCATCATTCCCGTCCTGACCCAGCTATCAAAGTACGCCACGGAAGTTATCGCCAACATCCGAGAGCGGGTCAAGGCGTTCGCGGAGTCCGGCCAGCTCAAGGAATGGGCGATATCGTCCGCTCGGGTCTTCGTCGGTGTGTTCAAGGTAATGGTCCAGGCGGTCGAGGGGTTGATACTTATCCTTCCGACGCTCAAGGCCACCTTTCAAGGTGTCTGGGGATGGATGCAGGGAAAGTTGGCCGATACCGTGCGGTTCGTCGCAAAATACAACAATAGATTCACCGGCCTGTTCCCAGGCATGACCGATTTTTTGAACCTGTTCGCTGAATCCGCAGAAGAGCAGAAGAATAAATTTCACGACATGGCGGCGAACAACATCAAGGACATTGGGAACATATACGCCGGGTTCGACCCGCTGAACCAGGCCCTCGATGAGTTCGCGGCGGGGTTGGATGGAACGGGAAAGATAGGAAAGAAAACGTTCGCCGGGATCGCCAACGCCTCCCAGTACACCGCCGAGGAGCTGGCGAAAAACATCAAGGAGCTCTTGGCCGATATCGACGCCACGCCGATGTTCGTTGAGGTGCCGATAGAGTTCGATGTTGACGCCCTGCTGAGGAGCGAGGATGACGTACAGATAATCATCGATGACATTATCGCCGAATATTCAAAGGGGACGTCGGAGGCGGCGAAGAAGATAAAGGACGACATGAAGGCCTTGAGCCCCGCGGGGTCACTCTTGGACCTTCGGACGGAACTGGCGATGAATAAGCAGGCCCTGGCCCAGTGGGGTAACTCGCTCCCGATCTGGAAGGTCATGGAATTGAAGCAGAAAATATCCGATGCGGAATATTTACTGCGAGACCCTACCCCCTGGACGATGTTCAAGGCGAACTTCGACCTCACGCTCTCAACCATGCTCCCGCAGTTGAACGCCTTGGTGTCGCAGTTATCGGCGAACGAGACGGCGGCCCTGGATAATGAATACCAGAAGCGACTCGCATACATCGAAGCCACGGTCAAGGACGAGGAAAAAAAGCAGAAGGCCATTGTCGCCCTGGAAGCTGAATACGAGCTCAAAAAGTCCAAGGCGAGGAAAAAGTGGGCCATCGCGGAGAAGGCTACGGCCATCGCACAGGCATACATCGACGCCTCCCTGGCCGTCATCAAGGTCTATTCACAGACGGGCATTTTCGGCATCCCGCTTGCGGCCATCATCAAGGCCCTGTGTTTGGCCCAGATTGCCCTGATAGTCGCTCAGCCGGTGGAGTATGCGACGGGCGCGGCGTTCACCCAGAAGACCCATGTCCAGAACGCGGTGTTTGGTGAGGCTGGCCCCGAATACCTGCTCCCCGAGAAAAAACTGCAACAGATAGTGAGAGAGGCTTTTACCTCTCGGACGGCCTCATACGCCCCGTCGATGATGGCGATGGCCGGGGCCGGAGGCGGTGGCGCGGTCTACATCTACGGCCCACTGATCCATACGACCGGGATATCCAAGCGGGACATCGATGAGAAGGCGGACTATCTCGCACGAACGGTCAAGGAAAAGCTCGGGCGGGCGGTCGGGAGGAACATCTAATGCCTGACGTATATCTCGGTGTTGACATCTCGTCGGCCGTGAAGCTCCCCCGCCTCCGATGGTTCGCGGGGAACCGGCCATCAATCCCGATAGAATTCCCGGCCCAGATAGAATATACGACCATGAGCGACGGGACGTTAAAGGCGAACATCAAGGAAACGATGCTCAGGACATGGCCCTTGTCTTGGGAGGCGTTGACCTCCGCCGAACTTGCCCCGCTCAAGGCCCTGAACGCTCTACGCCAGGAGCTTGTTTTTCAATACGGGTGGGACGACACCAACTGGTATTACGTGACCATCGACGGATTTAAATATGAACCGTTGGTGTACGTCGGGCCGACCCCGCTTTATTCCGTCTCGTTCTCTGTTCGCCAGATGAGGTAAAATAATGCAGGCAATCGCCCCCGTCACCGTTCCCGACCTCTTGGGCCACGTTCAGAAAATGGTCGGGAAGCTGGAAATATATGATGACGACGATTACATGCCGGGATGGTATATGCCACCCAAGAAGCTCGCCCTGCCGATCCCCACGGCGAACCTAACAGACTTCACGGTCTACGTTCCTGTTATAGCCGACTCTGATATCGGTGCGAACTGCCTCTCGACCGGATACGATATTCGATTCACCGCCGACGACGGAGTTACCCTTCTGCCCTACGAGCGGGTTTCGTTCTCTGTGACCGACGGAAAAGCGAGCGGCATTTTCTGGGTCAAGGTTCCCTCGATTCTCACCACCGGAACCTATATCTACTGCTGGTACGGCAACGCCTCTGCGACCGACGGGTCAACCCCTGCGGACGCGTGGGACGCTCACCATGTGGCTGTCTACCATATGCAGGACTACGACACGAGCCATATCCACGACTCGACGGCGAATGCCAACCACGGGACGAAAAGCGGGATTAATGTTCCACAGGAAGTGGACGCCAAAATAGGGAAGGGTCAATCATTCGCAGCCACTGCTGACATTATTTCCGTTGCCGACTCCAACAGTTTGGATTTGGTCGATGGGGCTACGATATCTATTTGGGTTAGCCCAGGCTCCGGAGTGGTTTCAAACTATGCCCCTCTAGTGACCAAAACGAGCGCATACGAACTACGCTTGAGGTATGACCAACTTGGAAAAATAGATTATCTGGTGTTCCATCCAGACAGCTCTATTTCTGAGGCCTGGTCTTCCAGCTCCATTCCGATAGGTGATTGGTCTCACGTGATAATGGTATATGAGAAAAATGTATCATTACGGCTGTACATAGACGGAGCGCTCGATTCGTCAACGACGTCCAACGCTACCAAGGATATCTCTACCAACGCCAACGCCATGTCAATCCGGTCCCCGCTAAACGGTATATCTGACGAAATCCGTATATCCTCCACCGCCCGTTCCGCCGCGTGGATTGCCTACGAGTACGCCAACCAGAACGCCGTTGACGGCGGGATTACGTGGGGGGCGGGAGAGTTCGCACCGGGATGGAAGAATCTCAACTCCATTAACGGCGAGAATTACGTCATATCCATGACCTGCACCCCGAGCGGGCCGACCGCCGACGGTACGGTCAAGATCGGTTCGTGGTCGGCCGAGATACACAACACGGACGATATTTTCAGCCCGTTCAATTCCGGCTCGGCCTATAAAAATCTGCTCTGCATGGGGCGACTCATCCGCATTTCTTTGGGCGGGATATTCGGCGGGACTCCCTATTACTGGAAGCGGTTTGTCGGCTATCTTGGCGAGCCGAGCTTTGATGATCTGACCCAGAGAATAAGCCTGTCCGGCGACGACCTGTGCAAACCCCTGGCCGACACGAAGCTCAGCTTCCCATGCAATTACTGGGGGAAAACGGCGATATTCGATTCCGTGAGCTCCACGGGAGTGACCGGAGCCGAACTGTACGTCGAAGGGGACGCCATGGACATCGCGTCGGAGGGGAACAACGTCGCCGGGTGGAGCGACCTGAGCAACGCGACCTTCGTCTCGTACGCGGACGTGGGAGGCGGGTCTACATACGTCGGAAGGATGATAAGGGAGGCCGCGCCAGGGGTGGCCTACGTCCACGATGCCAATATCGCAACGGTGGTCAGGGGCGAGCAGTATTACGTCACCATCAAGCATAAAAAAGTGAGCGGAATCTACAGCCCGGAACTCCGACTTTATCAGACGGTCGGCGGGGCGTTGACCCTGCTCGGGAATATCGTCCTGTCCGCCAGCGGTTGGACGTCCGGGAGCGTGAGGGTCACTGCCCTCAAAAGCGGGGCATTGGAAGGCCGCCTATATTGGGCGGACGGGGCCGAGAACGACGAGCTGAGGGTCGACCAGTGCTCGGTGAAATTATACGAGACGTCTTGGTACAGGTACCAAATGCCGGCCGATTGCAATGGCCCGTATTACGTGACGCTCGGCGCGTTCGCCTACGTCCAGGATTCGGCGGCGGCGTCGGTCTCGGGCGGCACCGAATACCGATGTACGTTCCGGTACTGGCGGCCCGCGGGGAACATCGGGAAGGCGTGGCTCGAAGCCTACCAGAATGTGAGCGGGACAGTGACGCTCCTCGGGCGGTGTCCGCTCACTTCCGAATCCGTCGCTTATGTCGGGTTCTTGTTCACCGCCATAAACAACACCGATATTTATTTGCGCCTGACATCGGAGGACGGCGCGGCCGGGGACGTGATCTACCTCGACCGCATATCCATTCGTCTCGCGGCCCCTCCCATCGGCTCAGAACTCTACACCGAGGCTGACGCTATGGATACGGTCTCTGAGGCCAACAACGTTACCAACTGGTCAACGCTTCTCGGCTGCACCTTCGCCTCCGAATCCAACACCGACGGTGGTTCGCTTTACGCCGGGAAATTCGTCCGCACATCATCCTACAACGAGCAGATAGTTATTGGGAGCCGGGACGACGAAGGCAAGTTCGACGGGTATCTTTACGATGCCCTCAATCAATATTTTTACTTCGACGAGAACCGGATAGTCGAGAACGGAACGCAAAACCTGAACGTCTCATACTACACCGACCAGGTACTGGAAAACGTGGTTGCCGACCTATTAGTTATGGCCGGGTATTACGATGACCAGGCGTCGGCCCTGGCGGATATGGATTACACCGCGACCGGCGTCACGCTCGAGCGCGTGTGGTTCAAAGAGGGGACGACTGGCGTCGAGGCCATGCGGTTACTCTGCGAACGGGTCGGATATCGTTTCTGGTTCGACTACAACGGCAAGCCCTGCTTCCATCCCAACCCTTCCGTCAGTTCCGTCATCGCCTTCTCGTTCCTGGAGAGCGATATTTCGGCCAAGAACCCGTATCAGGATAAGACGGTCATAAGGAATTCGGTCTCGATAGAGGGCGCGGAAACCAAACCGTTCGCCGTGACCGATGACCAGAGGGACACGAAATACACCGCCTCTATACTCGACCAAGATTCCATCGATAAATATGGCCTCTCCGCCCTACAGCTGCAAAACAGTTTGTTCCAGGACCGACTGTCGATATCAGCGATGGCGTCAACGCTGTTGGCAGAGCGGAAGGATGCCAAGTGGTACGCGACGCTCGAGACCAAGGATTGCCCGGCACCGCTCGAAATAGGCGACACTATCGAATGGACCAGAAAATATGCCGGGACCAATGTCACTTTCACCGGCCTCATAAGGGAAATGACATTGACGGATACCGGCGGGTTCAGCTACAAAGTGGAAATATCGTCGTGGGTTTAGGAGGGGGGGCATGTTCTTTATTCTCGGGCCGTGCGTGATAGAGTCGGCCGACCATGCCGTCAGAATGGCGTCTCGGATATCCAGGATATGCGCAGGGTTGCATGCGCCGTTCATTTTCAAGGCGTCGTTCGACAAGGCGAACCGGTTGTCAATGGATTCATTCCGTGGTCCGGGCCTTGAGACGGGCATGAGGATTCTGTCCGACATCAAGGCAGAAGTGGGATGCAGGGTCACATCCGACATCCACGAAGTATGGCAGGCGGAGCTGGCCGGAAAAGTTCTGGATGTAATCCAGATCCCCGCCCTGCTCTGCCGTCAGACGGACCTGGTTGTCGCGGCGGCTAAGACCGGTCGGACAGTCAACATCAAAAAGGGGCAGTTCATGGCGCCGGAGGATATGGCGCATATCGTGAACAAAGCCCGTCGGGCCGGAGCGGAGGAAATCTGGGTAACAGAGCGCGGAACATCGTTCGGATATCGCGACCTGATTTTAGACATGCGCTCTATCCCGGTCATGCAGAAGGCGACAATGCGCCCGGTGATAGTTGACGTTTCCCATGCTGTGCAATCTCCAGGTGGGGCAAATGGAAAATCCACAGGAAGGGCGGACCTGATCCCCACGCTCGCCCGGGCGGCTACGGCCGCAGGGGCCGATGGGGTCTTCATCGAGGTCCACGACAACCCGGCTGAGGCCCGGTCGGACTCCGGGAACTCCCTTCCTCTCGGCGAGCTCCAGGGGCTACTTCAATCCATTCTCAGGATCAAGGGGTCGATATGAGAGCCGTCGGGATAATCCCATGCAGGATGGCCTCAACCAGGTTCCCCGGAAAACCCTTGGCCATGATAAACGGGGTACCGATGGTGAGGCGAGTCTACGAGGCGGTCAAGAAAACCGAATTTATCTATCCGATCTATGTTGCGACGCCTGACCAAGAGATAATCGATTACTGTCAGAGCCAGGGAATTCCGGTTATCGTTACTTCCGGGGAGTGCGGGAATGGAACGGAGCGTTGCAATGACGCCATGAGACAACTGGCCGCGAGGGATCCCGATGAAGTGGTGATAAACATCCAGGGGGACGAGCCGATGGTAAGGCCAGAATCGCTCGACGCCCTGGTCCGGGCCTTCGACGATCCTCTGGTTCAGATCGCCAGCCTGTATTTTCGGGCCCCTGACTATGCCCTGCTGATGAACGAAAACAGGGTCAAGGTGACGGTCTCGCACTACGGCAAGGCGGCCAAGTTCTCCCGCAGATACGACGCCTACACGGGGAGCGGAGAGGTCGGGATACATGTCGGGGTCTATGGATATCGGCGACCCGTCCTGGCCCACATTTCCAACCTACCCCGGACATCGTTGGAACAAACAGCGTGGCTCGATGAAGGTTGGCAAATCCGAATGGTCAAAACCGAGCACGCGAGCCACCCGGTGGACGTTCCGGGAGATATTGAAGGGATAAAATAAAAAGGCCGACCACGTGGCCGGCCAGTACTCGAAGAGCGACTACCCATTACCTTTTCATGGGCACCTCCTGCTTTTCCAGGTATGCCCCTATGGCTATCCTGACGACAGACGTCACCGACCTCTGATCCAGCGCCGCCTGAGCCTTCACCCTCTCGGCCATATCTTGAGACACCCGGATATACAGGACTACGAGCGGTGGAAAGAGGTCGGGGTGCTTCTTGGCTTTGTTGGGCATGGTCACCACCTCACAATGCGGAAATAGTATTTGACCCCGAACTCTTCGACGACGACCGTTTTCCTCTTGTAGCAATCCTCTTCTTTCTCCCAACCACGCGGGGGCATAGGAGCCGCAATAGCCTCCACGAGCACTCCATACTCCCCAGAATAGCGACCTTGGATGTTGAGAAAGAACTCGGGTTCGAAAGAAACAGAATACGCCGCATTGACGATCGGCCCCAAGCCATGCCGTTCGGCAACGTCCAGCAATCTCCGGAGCCCGCCGATGTTCGTCGATTCCGTCAGCGCCCCTTCCTCCGGGACCGTGTCCGGCGTCTTGCCCTTCCCCTGCTTCCTGGTCCTCCGGCACTTGGCATCGGTCGAGGCCAGGGCGCAGAAGAACCAGGCGAGGTCGGCCAGGGCGATCAGGACCAAGATAGGCACTAATATTTTGGTCATTGTTTTTCCTCCTCTTTCGTGGATACGTCAGCAACCTGTATCCGTCGCAGGTCGCAATCAGTGATCGGATTGGCCGTCAGGGCCAGGTTGGTACGACCCGCTCCCAGGCGCCGCAACGCTTTTGCGGCATCCTCTCGCTCCGACTCGTTAACCTCCCCGTACACTTCCTCAACTTTTTTGCTGAGGCATTTTACCGTTTCGCCCTCCCCGATGCCCACCCACTTGGTGCCGAGCCCCGAGGTTCCGGTCATGTTAATTCTCCTCGACGGCGTACTCGTGACCGTCGACCGTGAGTCCGATCATCGCCCAGCGACCACCCGGCAGGGTACCCAGGACCATTTCCTCGTCGTCGTTGGCCGTTCCCAGGGCCTTGTAGAGCCGGGCGGCCCTGGCTGAGGAGTAGTCGCCCATGCCCAGGCCCTCATCGTCGAACCCGGCCAGCCGGTGGCCTTTCTCGAACGCGACCTCGGGGTTCGGGCCAAACCGGCAAACCGTGATTTTTCGCTTCTGCTGTTTTCCCTTGAACGCGGCCTCGAGGTCGAACGACTCGATCAGTGTGTCGTCCAGGACCTTGCCGTACCCACCGATGTATTCGACCAGGAGCCTGGCGGCCTTGCGTTTCTGCTCGTCGGTCGGCTGTACCAGGTACCGCTCCGTCCAGCTGTTGATGATCCGCTCGGCGTCCCTGATCGTCGTGATTGTCTGGTCCATCATTTTCTCCCCTTGGCCCACCTGCCGCTCGACGGTCAGGATTTTGGGGCCTCATATCTATTTGAGCGGAGCCCTCCCCGCGAGAACCAATAACTCGCTCAGCTTGGAGCGGAGGGCAACCTGGAGCGTGTCGACGGTGGCCAACAGTCGCAGGTTGCCGATAACGTCCTCGTTATCCCCGCCTTTGCCGATAACATCCCCAGCCCACAGCGAGCAGACCGGACCGCAGAAGCGATACTCGGTCAGATATATCGCTATGCGGATGTCTGTGTCACACCGGCCCATGTCGCCGGAGTCTATCGTCTGCACGGATAACCCGGCCTCTCTGGTGTGCTGAGCGTAATTGATGGAGTATCCTTTGACCAGGTCGCGCTTGGGATAATAAGACCAGCGGACATAGATGGCGCCCTGCTCGGCGACCGTCTGCTTGACGAGGCTCTCCAATGCGTCCCAGCCCTTAATCTTGTTGACCGGCTCGCTCGTCTGTCTCATATCTCTCTGTCTCATGATATCAATATATATCACAATGCTAGCTGTGTCAAGCATTATTTCACATTTTTAAAAGATTTTTTCTAGTTTACATAATGCATATTCGACTTAAAATAAACCTTGACTTTTGGACATATTGCATATATTAATGATGGCAGAGGCAGAAATGAGAGCAAACCCATTGAGGAAAATAATCCGCGACAACAGGCTCACCCAGGTGGAGCTCGCGGCCGAACTGGGAGTGACGCAGGGACATGTGTCACGTCTATTGTCCGGCACCCGTCGACTGGGATCAGCGCGGGCCATGAAGCTGTCCAAAAAATACGGCATTGACCTGGCCGAACTGCTCCAGGCTGGAAAACGGAGGGATTGATGGCCTCGAAAAACTCTCCACAATGCGTCCGGACGCATATTTGCGAGGCAAACGCCACTTGTCCCGTGTGTCGGACCGTCTTTACCCCACATCGACGCTGGCAGACGTTCTGTTGCGATAAGTGCAGACGGGTGGCATGGAGAGACAGGCACAGGACTGGGGTCTATACCGACGTCCGGGACTCAATCCAGGAAATCCTCGCCATACTACGGGAGATGAAAGGGGAAACAAAATGAAACGATTACAGGACTCCACCATCCACGACTGGCCGGAATGGGAGGCCCTCTGTCTCAAACACGGCCAGGACCCGTGGGCCGTGGGCGAAATAGTCACCGACTACACGCATGACAATTATTCGGTGGTCGTGTTCAGAGGCGAGAGACCCGAGCGTCCGGCCGATCACGACGACGCACCAGGATTCCTCACGGTCGACTGTGCGTACTGCCATGAGCCGGGATGGGCGGCTGACATGACGCGGCTCGTGGATGGACGGCGAGCGCATCCCGTATGTCATCAGGCGGTGCAGGAGCAGATACGAGCGGTGGCGAGGTTGGGGCAATGAGAGAAGTCAATTTCACGCACTGCCGCTCATGCGGATACACGTACCCCGAGACCATGCTCGAGGATTTGGAATGCCCTGATTGCAGGGGCGAGGAAAGGAAGGAAAAAGATGCCGGGGCTGTGAGAAAAACATCTACCAAGGGCGCGGCCCGTGCGGACGCGAGGACTGAGAACAAAAAAGAAGCCCGATCCCTGCGGACCGGGCACGGTTACCAGCTACCACTGGGATTATAGGCCGTGCCGACAGGTTACGCAAGGGGAAATTAGGGGAAGGAGAAAACAACATGAGTAACGACAAGATCGAAAAGGCCGGGAGCGGCGACAGGAAGCTCGCCCTGACGGCCGACTTCGGGACGGTCTATCAGATCGTCCGCAACGGTCAATGTATGTCGGCAGTCAAGGCCGATATGACCCTCTACGAAAAGCTCGGTCATTTTTACAAGATGAAGGACCGCTCGATCATCACGAGTCTGGGATACGTCCACCTCAACAAGGTGGCGTCAATATCCATCCTCACGCCGCAGACGGTCATTGTCGACGGTCGCCCGGTCCCGAACCCGCATATCGAGCGGGACCCCAAGACCAAAGCGATCCTCAGCGTGAACATCCGCAAAATGGGGATCGGGTATTCTCCGGCCGGGTCGATCGTGGTCATCGACAAGACCTTGTTTTATAACGTCTACACCTACCTGATCCAATCCGTGCAGAAGAAAATGGGCGATTGCAAGTGGGACAATTCAGGGGGCCGTGGGGTCAAGACCAACGAGCGGAAGTACCCGGACTGCGCCGTCTACGGAGTGGCCGGCAAAGAGCCGACTATAAAGGGGTCGTGGTATTTTCTGCCGACCGAGGGGGCCTTGGGGATCTGGATCAACTACGAAGACCAGGCCACCGTCGACTGTCTCGAGGAACACACCCAGCGGCAGCGGTTCGGAGATCGCATAGCTCAGAAAATCGTTGAGCGGAACATTCTCAAGGACCATCCGGCCATCGGCGCGACTCAGGTATTCGTGACCGGAACCGAAGGGAACCAGAAAGCCAACGTAACGGTCTACGGGTTCCGCAACGAGAACAACCCGCGCGACATCTCGGCCGTAATGGACGCGGCAGAGAAGGGGATCGAGGGTTTCGAGGGCAAGAAGGTCGAGGTCAAGTCCGCGGTCATAGAAGAGGCGGCTGCGATCGAAGAGGAAGAGGCGGCCAAAGCCGAGGTCGCGGTCGACGAAGAGCGGCTCGAGAGCAACGGAAAATTCGGCAATCCGGCCGAGGACACCGAACCTCCCGAGGGGTTCTGGACGGACCAGGAGCAGGAAGAGTCGAAGCCCGAGGCGGCCACCAAGGCCCCGGCGAAGCGGGGTGGCAAATGAACATCCAGCCAACGATCATAACCCCCGAGCTGGCGTTGGGCCGGAAAGCCTCCGATGATTCGGTCCTTCTCAAGGCCCTGTCGGAGATGGGGGCGCAGATGGAAGCCGCCCTTGACGCCGACCGCGAGGCCGCGCGCAAGCCCCCGACGGAACACCGGGATCATTCCTGGGCGTCATCCCTGGGCCACCCCTGCAAGCGCCACATGGTCTACGAGCGGCTCAACGGCCTGGACCGCCAGGCCCCCAGCGTGGACAGCCTCTGGCGCTTCCTGGAGGGCAACGAGAGTGAGACGCGGGTGAAGGGGTACCTGGCCCGGGCGGGGTGGGAGCTCACTCAATCCCAGCGCTGGTACAACTGGGAGCACTACCACATCACCGGACGGATAGACGGGATGGCCCAGGTCAAGGGGCGGCTCCCGGAACCGTTCGCGTCTGTCCGCGATATACCGGCCGAGATAAAGTCCGTCAACCCCCTGTTCTGGGACAAGCTCAAAACCATCGACGATGTAAAAAATTGCCGCCAGTGGTGGATCAGAAAATACCCCTCTCAGCTCAACGCATACCTGCTGATGGAGGGGGCGCCGGGCGGGTTCCTCATCCTCTGCTCATTCGGCAAGCGGCCGAGGATCATCCCCATGTTGGTCGACTACGACCTGGGAGAGCACGACCTGTTAATGGTCGAATCGGTCAACGCCCATGTCGCGGCCAACACCTACCCGGAACCCATGCCATTCGACTCCTCGGTCTGTGGGATGTGCGAATGGAGTCACCTCTGCCAGCCGTTACAAGCGACCAATTTCCAGGCGATAGACCTCAGCGACATGCCGGAGCTGGAGCTGTACCTAGACCTCAAAAAGTGGAACGAGCAGTACGAGACAGTAAAGGCCCGGCTGATAGGGACGGGCGACAAGCCTGGGCGGTATCACGGAATGAACGCCGTCATCCAGGACATCATCGTATCCAGCCGGAGTCAGGAACGGACGAACTACAACATACCCAAGGAGATCAAGGCCCCCTACGCGGAAAAGAAAACCATCACCATCACATCGATCGAACGCCTGGGAGAGGACTGATGGACGCGCAAGTCGTCGAGCAGAAAACGTTGAGTACCCAGGGCCTCCAGGTTGTCGAGCCGGAGGGCTTGCAAGAGCTGGCCACACAGATCAACTCGGTCAAGGTAATTGACCCGCAGACGGCAGACATGGCGGGCCAACTGATCCTCGCGGGAAAGGCGATGATCAAGCGGATCGAGAGCCTCTTCGTCCCAATCAAGCGATCCATCGACGATTCGAAACGGACGGCCCTCCGATTGGAGCGGGAAGAGCTGGCGAAGATCGAGCCAGCCGTCGAGCTCCTATCGCGCCAGCTGGTGTCGTGGAGGACCGAGCAAGAGGCGATTCGTCGAGCGGCTGAAGAGGCAGCGCGGAGGGCGGCGGACGAACGGCGCAGGATCGAAGCTGAGGCCCTCAGAAGAGCGGAGGTGGCCAGGCAGGAAGAAGAGAGAAAGCGAATCCAATTGGAACAGGAGGCGGCGCGCCTCAAGAGAGAAGAGATCCTCAAGGCCGACGACGCCGCCGCGCAGAAGCGGATAGCCGAGGACCGTGAGAGGTTAAGGCTCCAGGCCGAAGAGAACAGAAAGGCCACGGAAGCGGCGGAAGAAATCGCCATTAACGAAGCGGCGAAAAAAGAGGCTGAACTGGTCCCCGCTCCGGTCGTTCCGACGGCGATCAAGCAGAAGGGGCTGGCGATGCGCGATTGTTGGTCATTCGAAATATTCGACGAGGCCGCGGTGCCGCGGGAATATTGCATTCCCGACTTGGCCCGGTTGAATAAGTTAGCCACGGTCGAGAAGGAGCGGCTCCGTTTCTCGTGGGGCCGCGCGGTCAACAATCCGGTGATGGCGAAGACGAGATAACTAATGCAAAGCACAGCCCGGGAGGACGGTACCGCGAGAGGGCCCTTCCCCGCCTTCTCCCTCCCGGGCAATTTTTCCACGATGAAGCAGAGAGGTAATTGATGGGTTTCACAAAGCTCGACGAAGGGATTCTCCAGTCCTCGATAATGGCCGAAACTGCGACAACATTTAAGGTCTGGATCGCTTTTCTTGCAAGCTGCGACCCCGACGGAATAGCTCGCGTGTCCTCGGTGTTTATCGCCTCGGCTTGTCACTTGGGCCTAGCGACCGTCGACCGCGCTATTGAGGTTCTATCCAGCCCAGACCCGCGATCCAGAACACTCACCGAGGATGGCCGACGTATCGTCCGTGTCGATGGCGGATACCGCGTGGTCAACTACGAAAAATACAGGGCCTTCACACCCAACGAAGGCGACCCAAATTCTCCCGGCGCCATGCGCACTCGTAGATGGAGAGAAAGGAAAAACAGTGACGTCACAAGTGAAAAAGCTGTGACGTTTAGGGAAGGGGAAAAAGAGGACGAAAGCGTCACAACTTCCCCAGTTGTGACGCATGGTGACGCTTGTGACGTCACCTCTGCTTCTGCTTCTGCTTCTTCTTCTCTTAATCTTAAAGGGGAAGAGTGTGAGAAGGGGGGCGCGGTGGCGAAGGTAAAAATCGCATTCAACGCTGAGACCTTAACCTTCGATGGTGTCACGACCGAAAAACGGGCCTTGTGGGCGAAGGCCTACCCGGCCTGCGATATCGACGTGGAGCTTGCGAAGGCGGCCGTGTGGATACTTGAGAATCCAGCCAAGGGGCATAAGTCGAACTGGGGACGGTTCTTGGCGAACTGGTTATCGAGGGCCCAGGATCACGGCGGGACGCGCGGGAACAACCAATCGAATCGGTCTGCCACCCGTCCCCGCACGGCTGAAGAGGTTCACGCCGAGTTCGAAGCGGCGCGGAAACAGAGGGGGTTCTAACTATGACTGACCTCGAATTTGACCTGGAATTTTCCCGGCTTGAGGTCGTGTTCAACGGCGGCCTGAACCTGCCGGTACCCGTGAGGCTCGAATATCACGAGGTATTCCGGCACCTGAGCCTCGCTGAGTTCCACTCGGCCGTGAGCCTGAAACTCAAAACGTTCCAGCCGACCTACGCCGAGAAATTCCCGTCGATCGCCGCCCTGCTGGACACCGTTGCCGACATCCGAAAATCAGCAGAGGCAGACGCCGCTTCCAACCGGTACGACGCACCGCACGAAGGGGCGATGGACTACTGCCAGCTGTGCCACAACCAGGGTTTCTACCTGGGTGATGACGACGCGGCCCATCCGTGCCAATGTCACCAGGGACAAATTATCTGGGCGTCCTGGCGGGTGCCGGTGAGTGACCCGGACCGCCGGTCGAAAATCGATGACCTATTGGCCGATATGCCCCCGAGTAAGGGGCCGGTGAGGGGGCTGAGGGAGAAAGACAAGAACGGCCGGTGGCAGGACAACACCGAGGAACACGGCCGGAAGATGGGCCTACTGAGCATGGAGATAGCCATGAGGCGGAGGCTGAGGGACCGGAACGACGCCCTGGCGGCGGACGTGAAAGAGACTATTCGGCGAATCGAAGGAGGGGAAGAAATATGAAAAACATGTTGAGGAAAATCGACTGGGGAACGGTCCTCGGGATGGTCGTCCTGGCGGTGGCGATTTACCTGGTGGCGACGGTGGCCGGGGAGAGATACGTCAGGTACAGGGCGGAGCAACGGCAGTGGCGGCAACGCACGACCGACCAGACGATGGTCCAGGTCGAGCGGCCGAAGCGCGGCCGGCCGGTGATCGGGCCGCGGCTGAGCGAGGGGGACTGAGATGGGCCGAAACTACAGGGACGAAACCAGAAAACCATACCAAGACCCGGGAGATAAAGACTTCACCCTCGAACAACTCCGAACCGGTTCTTTGCTCCGCATAGCAGATGCAGTAGAAAAAATGGCCGCGAACTACACCGCCCTCCAAAATGAACGGGATAGAGGCCTTCGTTGGTACGAAGAGGAAAGGGATGCCAATGCAGTATTGCGCCGTCGCATCGTTTCTCTGCGCGGTCATATCACAAGGCTCAAGAGACTGAGCGAAAGGGAGGACTGAGCATGAATACCGAACACGTGACAATCCTACTGTCAGGCGTGGGGGCCTGGAACCAGTGGCGTCGCGATAACCCAGGGATAACGCCCAACCTGTGCGGGGCCAACCTGCATGGGGCCAACCTGCAGGGGGCCAACCTGCATGGGGCCAACCTGCAGGGGGCCAACCTGCAGGGGGCCAACCTGTGCGGGGCCAACCTGTATGAGGCCAACCTGCATGGGGCCAACCTGCATGGGGCCGACCTGGATTTCTCCTGCTGGCCGCTCTGGTGCGGCTCGAAAAACGTCAAGGTGGATGTCCAGCTCGTGCGCCAGCTCTGTGCGCACATCTGCGTGCTGGACAACGACAGCCAGGAGTTCCGGGCGATTAAAAAGGCCCTGCTCAAGTACGCCAAAAAATCGCACCGAGCGGTTGATTTGGGACTGAGGAAGGGGGACTGACCATGCCTAACGCGAAACTTCTCATCGAGTTTGAGGGCGTCGAGGCGGGGGGCAAGGAATGCGGGAAATGCCGGTGGCGAGAGTGGGTATGGCAGTCTGGTAAACACTTCTGCTCCGCTTTTGTAATCACAGAAGGAGGGGTTAAGGTCTATACCCGCTTGGAGGGCGACTATCTTCACCCCCTCCGCTGTCCGGCTTGCTTGGCCGCCGAAGAAGGAGAAGACATGAACCCGAAGGCTGACCAGATGTGGATGGTGGTGGACGAAGCGGGAATGATGTGTTGCGGCGGGGTGTATGCGAAGGAACGGGACGCCCGAGATGCGGTTTGTTTCCTAAGCGGGGGGCATCGCGTCGAGCCTGTCTCTGTCGTCCGTGACGGCGGGAAGCTGGCGAAGAAGGAGGGGTGATGAAGGGCCAATGCGTTGACCGTGAGTATTGGGCTGTCGCTACCGACACAAACGACTGGGTTTGGCATATCCGCC
>Ga0172380_10003101_pt1 | contig 23695 bp, 28 predicted proteins | sample Leawe162metaG_FD_119747 | JGI IMG/M metagenome (GOLD analysis project Ga0172380, IMG submission 119747) | Leachate microbial communities from a municipal landfill in Southern Ontario, Canada - Leachate well 162 metaG | ecosystem: Engineered > Solid waste > Landfill > Unclassified | place...
CCATCCATTCCCATTTGCTGTTTTCATTTCGTTTAAACCTGCTTCTTTTCGACACGGAATACCTCCCATTTACAGTCCTAACCAAAACTGCGTTTTCCGTATAGACATATTTTTCTGTCTGAGTTAAATTGTCCGAATCTTCCGGCAATTCGTCTTCGACCGACACCCATCGTTGTGCAAATTCAACACCCGCATAAAAACCACTTCCAAAATAAGCGTTTTCTCCGCAATTTTCATACGCTTTGTCTAGTGCCTCGTTAATTGTTTTCATTTTACTGCTTTTTAGTTTCAGCAAATTTAGCCGTAAAAGAAGAATAAACCAAATATTATTTGATGTTATTCAGCATGTTGTGTTTAAAATACTACTTTTCGCGAATCGAGGATTCTGGCAATAGAAGAACGAAACTGCCTGTTTTGTGATACTTCAAACAAATATCAAAACTTGTTTGTTTTGTTGGTTTTAATAAAAGTATCATAAAAGATTCGAATTGGTTAGTATCACTACCCACCTGCCGTAAAAAGAAGCGATAGTATCATCTTTGATTCCGTGCGGTTACTATTTTATTCTGCTGTGCTGTTACTCTTGTTTGTGGTATATTATACACAGATAGTAGGATATTGCTCGATAACAACAACAAAATTAGCTAATACTTTAGCCGTAAGGAGAAGGTGTCGACGTTTGTGGATAAAATATTAATTAAACCAAAAAACTAACATTTTTGTTACTTACACTTTTGTTACATTCTTGTAAGTTACAATTTGTAATAAAAAAAATAAAACAAATTGTGGTTTTTTTTTGTGCCGAGTGAGGGAGTCGAACCCTCAGAACCTTGTTTCTAAGACAAGTATGTATGCCAATTCCATCAACTCGGCGAAGTCTTTCGAGAGAGATTCGAACTCTCAATATATGGTTCGTAGCCACATGGTTTATCCGTTAGCCTATCGAAAGGTGGGTGTTGAAGGGACTCGAACCCTATTCTCCTGATTCACAGTCAGGCACATTAACCAGTTATGCTATCAACACAGTCGCTCATCGTAGATTCGAACTACGACTCCCTGATTCAAAGTCAGGTATCCTACCATTAGATGAATGAGCAATAATGAAACCGTGCTACCATTACACTACAAACAAATATGTCTGATTGGATTCGAACCAATACTTGTTTCTACGTCTGAGTGGCAGGATTCGAACCTGCGAACCGATGCTTCCAAGGCATCGTTGTGTAGCCATCTGCATAACACCCAGAAATAAAAAACCCCGAACATTTCTGAACGGGGTCGTGTTTCTTATTATAAAAATCTAAACACAAAAAATCCGTTCGAACATTATTCGAGTGCGCTGCGGTTGATTTGTATGTAGATTGATATTTTTCATACGACAAAGATAGTAAAAATAATTTAATAAACAATCCAACCAACAAATATTTTTCTTGTTTTAGTAAAAATATGCGTTTTCACGCGTTTTTGTCTTGCTATTGCACGTTATCACAACCTTAGATATTGAGCAAAAACAAAGATAAATGGTTGGTTTTTTGTTGGTTGCGTAATAAATAAGACCCAGTTGCATATTAAAAAAATAATGTTTATTTTTGTTGTGTTGTTATGCGTAGAAACAGAACACATAAAGATATTTTTTAAACACCTATTATTGCACCCCTTGTTTCTACGCAAAAGCAATAATGGGTGTTTTTTTTTATGCTCGATTGGCTCGGTTGGTAGAGCGTCTGTTTTGTACTCAGAAGGTCAGCGGTTCGAATCCGTTATCGAGCTCAAAGCTTTTTCATTGTTTGTGCTTTAACAAATATGATAGTTTACGGGATTGGAATTAGAGTTACACGTTTGACCGTAGACGAAGCCCTAAAACGGGTAGATGGATAGTAAGGGGCAATGTGAGGTATCGGTTTAAATATTATGTCGTTGGACGTAACGCTCTTTGCCGAATTATAGTGGATCGCATCTATCACGGAACAGAATAATCCGTTTAAGCCACAAGCAATATCAATCCTGTGCGATGTTGTGTCTAGTAACTGCCGAGGAACTCAACGGAAGTAAGTTCAATGCAGAATTAGGCCGCCATAGTAGAACTATGGTATGTCTAATTCCAACCTTAGAATCTAACAAAAGTAAGTGAAATGACACATAAAAAAAGAAAAGAATTAGTTGGTTTGTCAAAAGAAGTAGGCTATAAATACTCTTCTATTTTACGGCATTTTGCTGTAACAAAATTAAGAGACCTTGGATTCGATACCGTTCCGGTTTGTAGAAGCACAGATGATGAGGTTTTTGAATACTACAAAACAAAAATAAATTCAGACGTTCTATCTGATCATAAATATATGTTAGCAGAACGCAAGAAAGAAACAGAAATAATAAAAAATGGATTTGTTTATTTTATAGTGAACAACGAATATAGCTTTTGCAAAATAGGATTTTCAGATAATCCAGAAAAACGAATATCAGAAATACAGACAGGATGTCCGTATGTGTTGAAACTACATCACTTCTTCACCGGATCTGTTCGGGACGAAAAAAGTCAACATCAAAAATACAAGCACCTAAATTCTAGTGGCGAATGGTTTTTTGTGAAAGACGAACTGAAAGAATATTTAGATTCTGTTATTTGCAAAAATGTATTGGTAGTTACTTCTGCATTAAAATTCATTGAAGGTATTACAGAGTCTGGATTGTTAAAAAATAGAGGTGCTATTGTTGAGACAAAAACAAACAAAAAAGCTATTGTTTATTTTGATTCTATCCCAGAAAAAGGTAAATATGAAGTTTGGGTTGAAGGGGAAAGGCCGTTCTTTTGTTACCCACACAATATGAAAATAATTGAGTATTTTATTTAAACAACCCAACAAAAAATTAGTTTTTTTGATTTATTATCACTATCTTTATGGTATAATTTAAACTAAAAATAATGCAAGAGAAATTAGATCGTATTGAAGACTGTTCTGATCAACCATGCGAATGTGGAATGATGGAAACACCAAAAGAAGAGTTGTATATTGGATGTAAGATTATTAAAGCTATTTCGATGACCTCTGACGAGTTTAAAAAATTAAAAGGAAAAGAAATTGGTATTGAAGAAAACTGTGATGGATACAAAGTCGAATACGAAGACGGCTATGTGTCTTGGTCTCCAGCATGGACATTTTTAAATGCTTATAGAAAACTATCCAATGGAGAAAAGAAACTGTTAACAGCATAAAAACAAAAACATGAAAAGATTAAAATTTGAAACAAAACAACAATTAGATTTTTTTGTTCTTAACTATTTAGCCGAAGTTAACGAAGTTGAAGTACAGGATATAAATAAACCAATGGATTTTTCTGTCGCAGATCTTGCTGAAGAAATATCTGATTTTTTAGTTGTTCACGATTTCGCTCGTGTGGATGAGATCGAAGAGTTTGAGTGTCCAGAAGGATGTACCGGATGTGATGATCTGAAACAGCAGCCACATGAGTAAAAAATGCTGTGTTTATCACTCTATTGATTTAGACGGATGGATGTCTGCTGCTATCGTTAAACACTTCTTTAACGGAATGGAAGACGTAGATTTTATTGGATACAACTACGGAAATCCGATTCCAGATTTAGGCGCATATAACAACGTTATAATGTGTGATATTAGTTTTCCAGAAAACGAAATGAACTTATTGATTGGAGATTCGCCAAAAAACGATAGATTTATATGGTGTGATCATCACGTTTCCGCCATAAGCAATCCAAACATAAAAGAGAATTGGGCAAAAGGATTTAGAAGCGTCAACCTATCCGCATGTGAATTGACGTGGAAGTACTTTTTTCCAAACAAAGAAATGCCGGAAATTGTTAGGCTTTTAGGACGTTATGATTGTTTTGGTCATAAAGGAACAGAAGAAGAACTTAAGGTTTTAGAATTTCAGTATGGATCAAGACAGTGTATAACAAACTACGAGGAGGCGTATACGGAACTTTTGTATAGTCTACAGAACTATCCCGTTAAATCAGAAGTTGTAATTCACGAAAGTGGAAAATCAATTTACAAATATCTATGCACCGAAGCACGTCAATCATACAAAAATAGATTTACTGTTTATTTTGGAGACTATGCTTTTTGCTGTATAAACAAAGAACGATTTAATCCAATTAACTTTGGCATACAATACCACAACGATAAAGCAGACGATATTTATTTCTACGATGGTGTTGCTTGTTTTCACTACCAAAATAACAAGTGGAATTTTAGTTTATATAACGACAATGGACATGTTGATGTATCGTTGATAGCAAAAGGATTTGGAGGCGGAGGACATAAAGGAGCCGCAGGATTTGTCGTTGAAGATCTGAACACTGTTTTCACACAACCAAAACAATAGTTTTTTGTTTTTATATTTGTAGATACAAAGCTTGGGTGACTAAGAAGCTACTTTTCAAATAAGCACATCTCACCTCATCAGAGATTGACACGTGGAGCAGCCGAAACTCACACCGGAAATGGTTAGGCAATGGGAACGAACAGACTGATAGCTCATCCACGTAGCTAAGATTCAAGGCAGTCGATGAAACTAACTCCAGACCAAAAATCTGGAGTTTTTTGTTACCTTTGTTTAAAATATAAGCATATGTCGTTAACCAACTTCGATTTATATAAAACACTAGAGTTTCTTTTTAACAAAGAAGCAATGGGCGGTTATCTTAACGTAGATAAGTTTAACCTACAACTAAAAACACAACCTGTTTTGTTGCTCAGGGATAAGCTAAACAACAAAGGGAAATCTACGTTGCTTGATGATGATACAAATGTTTTTAAGAAGAAAGGAACTCTTTCTTTTACGACAGGTTCGGCAACGCTTCCTAGTGATTATTTAAGGTATGATAGCATAAGAGTAGCTAACGCATATGAAGACGTTGAAATTCTTTTTAGCGGAGAAACTTCGAGACGGTTACAAAACTTCATTGATGTTCCTACTACTTTATTTCCGATAGGAGAATTTATTGGTAATAAGTTTAATATTTATCCTACGACAGTGAGTTCTGCCGATTTGATCTACTACCGCAAGCCTGTTGATGCCGCTATGGATTTCTATATTAACAATATAGGAGAACTCATTTATCTTCCGGCAGGAGGAACACACGCACTGACTACAGGAGAAGTTGGAAGCCTTGGTCAGACATCTGGAACAATGACTAGCCTAACCGTTGAGTTAGAGTTCGGAGATGATCTAAAAATGGAGATTGCTTATTTAATTGCAAAATCACTTGGATTAAACTTGCAGCGTGGAGATATGTTCGCTGCTGCTGATAAACTACAAAAAGAAGGTAAATAATGAAAAAAGGAGCATTAATTGAAAAAGTTAGACAAGAAGTTCTACAAAATGGTCTTTTATCAAATGATGACCTTGGACGATATAGTTTTAGGAAGTGTGAGCTAGATATTCAATCAATATGGGCAGATGCAATAGCTATTTTGGTACGAGACAGTGCGTCGTTAGATTACTTCTCAAAGACATACGACGGAGCAGATCATACCGGAGTTCCCATTGAATACGATCAAGATAGAAAAGAATACTATATTGATCTTCCGGTAAACATTTTACAGCTTCCGGCAAATGCAGGAGTATGTTTGGTCAAACCACACGGATCAACTTCTCGTCGGTTTTATCCATCAAACAACGCAAAAATAGACTTAATGATGGATTTAGACAACAAATACTACGATAGAACGTTGTACGTCCTAGATGGTCAGAATAGGCTTAGAATCGTCTTTTTCGACTACGCATCAAGGAACGTAAGGAAGGTAACATTAAAATTAATACCAGACTTCTTATCTTACGGATATGACGAAGAAGTAAATCTTCCAAGTGGAAAGAACGTAGAGTTTTTTAGTATCCTTAGAAAAGAACTTTTTCAATCGAATAAATTCAAGGACACCAACAGCGATTCAAATTAGTTTCCATTATATGTTTTACGACATGTGATTAAGTTTGCATGTCGTATTTTTTTTGTGTAGTTTTGTTGGACATTAAAACTAAAAAACATGATAACTGAATCACAACAAAAAGCAATGGATTCCTTTAAAAAAGAATTTAAAGAGATAACTGGAATAGATGGACGCTGGGTTGAAACCGACGACGAAGGCAAGGAACTTACTTTATACGACGTATCCGAACAACAAAAACTAGAACAGGCAGAAGAAGTAAAAGACAAAAAACAAGAGTATACAGATGAGTTTTACGACGTAGTTAGATCATTGCAAGCAGATCACAAAAAATTTGTTGGAGAAATGTCAGACAATGGAGCTACATACGAAGTTGGAGGTAGAGTGTGGATGTTCGTTCAACTAGCAAAACTAGCATGTAAAATAGACGGAATTGAGATAAAAAACAACTAAATTATTTTTGTTATGAAGCTAAGAATTAAAAAACTAGAAGAATTGAAGGATGCACTTCATCCAAACAACATAGAAGTTGGTTTTGAACGAGAGTTTGAAATTGAAGAAAAGTGGTTTAGACAACCAACCGTAGGAGAACGCTTTTGGGGATCGTTATCATGGAGCACAAGCGGAGTTCAGGAATTAATAGATGACAAAACTTTTAAAACGTATTCTTCTATTTACGAATGGGAGATTTTAAAATAAACCAAAAATAATTTGTTTTTGTTATGAAATACGAAGAAAAAAAAGAAAACTATTTTTTGTGTTCTAAAGAATTGGTTGATGTAATTAAACCTGAATGTGTTTCCAAACCATTTAAAAGTGGTTATCATTGGGATGATGCTGTTTATTTTGTTGCACTGCTTGACTTTGATAAAGTTGAAGAAGTGTACTTAGTGTCGAAGGCTACATATGATGATTTTTGGTGTCGTGAGTGTGTTGGTGGAACAATGGACGTTTCTAAAATTACCATTAAAGGTTCAAGAGAAAACGGACTGTTTGTTGAAATAGAAAATAGAATTAACCTGACTACCGAAAAAAACATTGCAATGACAATAAAAGAGTTATCAGATAGATTTAATTGCACTCCAATTGAATTTATAAATAAAATAAACAAATAATTTCTTGTTTTTATGAATATTAATTTGTATCTTTAACATGCTAATAGCAAGAACACTAGAAGATTCAGAAGCGTTCATTGAACAAGAACTATCACACGTCGTTAGGTTGGAATCAAAACCATTAACGCTATCATTTAACGGCTTCACTTGTTTGGTGGACAACGAAAACCAAAAGCTTGTTTATTTTCCAGAGAGGAAGGAACAGCAGGTGATAAAAACAAGGGCTTATGGATCACTTGTTTTATTTGATAGGATTAAAGACATGCTTGAAAGTAAATTTAACAAAGGAATATTAGCAGTTTATTGTAGTAAAGTTGCTTCCGTAAAAAGAAAAAGAACTACTAATGTTTTGGTTGAACTTAGTACGATAGAAGAGTCAATGTCATTTGAGGACAAGGAGTTTGGTAATGCAGGGGGGCTCTACATGAATGCAGTAGAAAATATAGAGCCGATGAATGCTTACCTATTGGTGATAGAGAGAAATCGCTTCGCTCAAAATGGAGCACAAATTATAGAAACATTTCATTTAAAATCTAAAAATTAAAAACATGGCACTAGAGTTAACGGGTTTAGTTATTGAAAAACTAAAATTAGAAGAAGGGGTTAGTAAAGCCGGAAAATCTTGGACAAAGCAAGAATTTGTAATTGAAACTGAAGAGACTCAATATCCGAAGAAGGTGGCGTTTTCTCTTTTCGGAGATAAGACCGATTTAATTTCGAGGATTGATATTGGAGAACGTGTTTGTGTTAAATTTAGTATTGAGTCTCGTCCGTTTGGAGAAAAATGGTATTCGAACATTAATGCTTGGTCGGTTGATGTTGTTTTAGACAACGTAGGTGGAGATACCGGACTTAAAACGCTAAAGCCAAATCAGCCAGATTCTGACAGTTCAAACCCAGAAGAAGATGACCTTCCCTTCTAATAACTAGCTGAATATGAGTAAATTAACAATACAAGGTAATTCGTTTAGACCACTTCGAGATCATGTTCTCGTTAAAATGGATGATTTAGAGAAAGTCTCTGCCGGAGGCATTATTATTCCGGCAACTGCATCAAAGGAATCTAACTTCAAGGGGGCGATTGAGATTGTGTCTAAGTACGACGAAGAAAACGATACGGACTATAAAGTTGGTCGCAGGGTAATCGCATTTAAGCAATCAGGAATGCCCGTGTCGTTTGATAACAACTTCGGCGCAGAATATAAGTTATTCAACAAAGAAGAAATCAAATATGTGTTTTAGGGACGAAGTTTTTGAAGACAAGCTATTGTCGGAAGAGGTTGATAGTCTTGACGGTGATCTACAAAATAATTCGGTGTTAATCGAAGTTGAAACCTTTATCTATGATTTTGTAGACACCAAGTCAGGACTTCACCTTATTGCCGACAACACCTTCGAGCCACACGAGTTCGCTGTTCGACACGGAATTGTACGTGGTCTGCCGAAACAGTTAACCTCGTGGAAGGAAAACAAACAAAAAGGTCTTCACTGGATTACAGAAATGCAAATACAAAAAGGAGATGTTGTTTGGTTTATGGGTATGGCCGCACAATCGACAGAAAAGGTAACCTTTGAGGGCAGAAAGTTTTTACTTCTTCATTACGAAGATTTATACGTGGCAAAGCGAAATAATGAAACCATACTATGCCTTAACGGAAATGTCCTATTAGAACCTATTTATAAAGCCGTAAACCCACTTTTACCAGAAATCAAGGTAGAAGACTGTCGAATGGCTAAAGTGGCTTATATCGGGTTAAAAAACACGGAATATCGAAAGGAACTAAGACATGATTCGGACATAGAAGTTGGAAACACCGTTTTTATGAGTGGAATCCAACCAAGACACTTGGAGATGGATATGTTTTTGAAGTTTGATGGTAAGAAGTACATCGTTTGTCAGAATTACGAACTAAAAGCAATATTGGAGCCATGCAAGGAAGATTAGGAAATTTTGAATACATCTATGGCCAAGAAAATGCTCTGGCGCAAGATGGAGACACTTTCGAAGATCAGTTCTTGACTTTAAGGGCTGTTGATGGTTCTTTGGGTAGATTCTACCAAATTGTTTTTCCACATAACATGGGATGTTGGAACTTCTCTGAGCCTGAAGACCTAGAGAAATTGGCTACTGATTTTAAGAACATTTCTGACATGATTAAATAATTAAAATAAAACAAATGTGTGTTGTTAGGTTTATTGCAGATTTACATTTTGGTCACAAAGGTCTTGCTCAGAATCTGAGGGGATTTCAGGACGAGTATTATCACGATGAGTTCATTATAGACTCGTGGAATAGAGTTGTTGGGAAGAAAGACCTAACATATATTCTTGGTGATGTTACGATGGAAAAGAAAGACTCGTATTATCAGCTAAATAGACTGAACGGTAGTAAATATATTATACTTGGCAACCACGATTTAATGCAGCATGTTCCAGAACTTCTTAAATATGCCGATAAAGTAGGTGGTATGGTTCAGTACAAAGGTCACATCCTAACGCACTGTCCCATCCACCCATCTGAGTTAAGAGATTGGGGAAAGAACATTCATGGTCATATTCATAAATTAACCATACCAGATGATAGATATATTTGTGTTAGCTGCGAGAATGTTAACTATACGCCACAGACTTTAGAGCAGCTTTTATCTGGCGAGCAACCAACAAAAAAATAAATTGTATCTTTGTTGTTGTTAACAATTAAATCTTGAAAGATATATGAGTATTCTATTAGCAACCGTCAAGAAGATCAACAGAACTACTCTGGCGGCAACAAAGACTAGGTTATTTAACACCAAAAACATTGGTGAGTTAAAAGTAGACGGAAGCGACAGCATCTTCTACTACACGGACAAGAAGGGTGACGACAGAACTCCTGCCGTCGAGTACAAAGTTGATGAGACCAACGCAACTCTTACAGCCTACTATGGTGGTAATGGGAATGAAATCTCAGTTCCTGCGTTAAAGAAAAAAGTAGACGGCATCACATCTACATACGCAAAAACAATCGTTCTGAATTTAGACGACATTATTGATGGCTATGCCGATCCAGATGACGCAAATAAAAGTTGGTTAGTTTGTTATCCAAATGCCTTTAAAAAAGTGTCATATCAAATAAACAAACCACTTGCTTATTTTGACGGTGTTTCTAGCGTGTTCTCTTATGCGTTTTTAGATTCAGTAAACGGTGCTGACATTACAGCGGATGCTACTGGGGTTATTAACTACGCAACAAAAGCAATTTCTGTGTTAGTGAACAATGGGGCGACCGTTACAAGCCTTCAGGCTTCTTTCGTTCTGAGTTCGGGCGCATCGGCCTACGTCGGGGCAACTTTGCAGGTCACAGCTTCTAGTGCCAATGATTTTACAAATCCGGTCGTTTATTCGGTCGTCGGAGTCGATGGACGTGCGGTATCGTGGACTGTAACTGTCACTATTGCAGGAGCATAAGCCTAAATTGATTAAAATATCAGGGGGACTAAAAATCCCCCTTTTTGTTTATATGAATATTTTTTCATGAGTGATTTTGAAGATAAAATAAAAAACAAATTTGGTGATAATTGTTTTGTTATTGATGTGTACGAAGACATCAACAGAGCGTTAATATCTGATGGAGAGTATGAGTATTTAATTACCACAGGCAGACAGATATGGGCAAGTAATCTTTGCTTTGAAATGCTAACGAATAAGTCTAGGGTTAAGTTCTACCAAAAACAACTACCAAAAGATTTTTTATTGATAGATATTTTAAAGGATGAAGAAAAACATCATTCCGTGTTTTTATTTAATTATAGTCCAACTAACTGCGTGTATGAGTTCCCATATATACGTGGCATGGAAAACTTCATTGGTAGATTTGAAAGATCTTTAAAAACGAAGAAATCAAATTGGTCTTGTGATAAAATAGTGAAACACAAATATGGAGAAACGTTTCGTTATTTAAGAATGGATGAAAATAATAAAAATAATTTTATAATAACAGATGGTGAATATGAATGGAGCGTTCTTTCTATACCATATAAAGACAAGGCTGGATTATCTGTAAAATCAATGACAAAACAATCGTTGATGAAATATTGGAACAATAAGTTCCCAGAACATTTAACCGTGATAGATTTTGTTAGGAAAAATGGCAACAGATATTTAATTGTTAAGGATATTCGGTCTGGAGAAGAGTTTAATTGTGAATACGGCAGGAGCATAGCAGATCAGACAAATAGAATAAACAGAATTTATCAACACAACTTGGATTTTTTCGATAAATGCAGAATTAAATATGGAGATAAGTTTTCTTTCGACAAAACGAAATATGTTCGGGTTGATACAGAACTCACCATAACATGTCCGGTTCACGGAGATTTTCAAACAGACCCACACTCATTTTTAGGCAAAAATTCACATGGATGTCCTGAGTGTGGAAGAGAAGCTAAATATGGGTTTTCTAGGTCGTCATTTGTAGGAGCATGTAAAGATGGTACGGGATCGCTTTACGTTATAAGGTGCTTTAATGATAATGAAGAGTTTTTAAAAATAGGCGTTACGGCACACAAAACATTGAAGAAAAGATTTACCTGTACTTCGGTAATGCCATATGAATACGAAGCAATTCTTATCGTAAACAAAAAACCAGAATTTATTTTTGATTTAGAACACGACCTACATAGAGCATTTAGAAACGAGAAGCATATTCCATTGATAAAATTCCAAGGTCACACCGAATGTTTCGACATATCAATAAAACAAAAAGCGATTAGTTTAATTGAAGAATTATTAGTATCTTTACCAGACAAAATTCATTCATAAAAAAAAACAGTTTTTCATTGGTTTTTGGTTTTTAAGTTTGACCCGTAGGCGATTAAATTCTCCTACGGGTTTTTCTGTTTTATAACACATACAAAAAGTTGCACAAAACAAAAAATAGTTTTATTTTTGTTGAAACTTAAAAACTAAAATACAATGAGCGCAAAAGACTCCCTTGGTGACAGGATGAAATTAAACTATGAAGGTATAACAAGAACGTTTCTTCCAAGAAGAACTTATACTGTAATTCGTATTGACGGAAAGGCATTCCACACATATACAAAGGGATTGCAAAGGCCATTTGACGATAAGCTTATTTCTGATATGGACGAGACAGCAATGTACCTATGTAAGAATATACAAGGAGCTAAGTTGGCTTTTGTCCAAAGCGATGAAATCTCAATTGTATTAACAGACTTTGATGCCATAACAACAGACGCTTGGTTTGGTGGAAATATTCAGAAAATGGCAAGCATAAGCGCAAGTATGGCTACGGCTAAGTTTAATGAATTAAGACCCAATAAAATTGCATTATTTGATAGCAGGGTTTTTACGATTCCAAGTAAAACAGAAGTGTTCAATTACTTAATATGGAGACAGCAAGACACGGTTAGGAACAGCATCTCTTCATTAGCACAGTCTTTGTTTAGCCACAAAGAATTAGAATTTAAAACCTGCGACCAGATGCAGGAGATGTGCTTTCAAAAAGGAGTTAATTGGAACGATCTGCCTATAAAACAAAAAAGAGGTCGTCTTATTGTAAGGGAATATTACGAAAAAGAATCTTCAATGAGAAGTAGGTGGATTAGTTCCGAACCTGAAACTTTTACACAAAACAAAGAATTTATTGATTCAATAATTCCAACGATAGAATAAACCAAAAAACAAACTATTTTTTTTATTAAGCATCAACTCAAAAGGTTGGTGCTTTTTTGCGTTATAGCATCCCAACAAAAAAATTATTTTTGTTTGAGTATCTTTGTCTTACAAAGAATAATTATGGCTATTAAGATAGAAGACGTAGATTTCTCAAAATGTTTGTTTAATCCAACTAAGACAACCCTGCTCAACGATGTCAAACCAATAAAAGAGTTTAATATCGAGTTGGGATACCACATGTCTAAAAAAATGATACTGACGTATATTATTTTGATGTATGACTATCAGTGCTCGTTATGGAGAGAAGTCAGGAGCCTACCGATCAGGAAGGGTATTGCAATGCAGCTTGCAGGGGCGAAGGTTAATAAAGATGGGCACTTCGAAAGACACATAGAGCTTATCCTTGAAGGCAAAAATCAGGATGTGACTGCAATGATAATGAAATACATTGCGCTTACAAACAACCCTAAATGGGCTCAGTTGTGCGCCGCAGAGACGCTGTTTTACTATGAGCTGTCAAAAGTATATAACGGAGCTTTTACTAAGACTATAGACGTTGTAAATAGCACAGATAAGCTTGCTAAGATGATCGAAACGCTTACAGAAGAAGTTCTTGGTGGTAATGGAGAATCAGAACCTATCTTAGCGGCAATATATAGAGAGTCAACAAAAGACCTAGACTTATCTCCTGAAAAGATTTCAGACTACATCATGTCCGAAGAAAGCAATGTTCCTAAAGAATGGAATCCATATAATGTATGGAAGGCCGGAGAGTTAGAACAGGAATATAAACCAGAAAAATCAAAGTTCCTTGGAAGTAAGTAAGCACGAATATAAGCCACACGATACGTCGGTATTGTATCACGAAGATGATCCAGCGTTAACGCCAATACGACTATCGCTTCCAACGCCACCAAGCTTGGAGTTGATAGACGGATATGGGCTAGAGCCAAAGAAACAGAAGTTTAAAGCTGCCGAACTTCCACATAAACTGAAAAGACTCGAAGAGCTTGCGCTTAAGAAAGTAAAAGATCTTGCAGAAAACGATAAGTCGTACACAGCCACCATTTATAAGGTTCAGAAAGAATATTGGAAGATGCTCTCTGAAGAGCGAGAGTACTACAAAGAAGAAATTGAATGGGTAAAAAAACAATGGTGGCACATTGTTAATGGCTACTGGTTTTTTTGTAATGGAAAGCCAACATTTATAACAGGATGGAACTATTTCTATCTTAACTTTTGGAATATAGATGGTCAGTTCAAACCTGACTACCGTGATAGGGATCGTAAGGAGTTCATCTTCTTCGACTACTCATACACTACCCACGAGACATTCGCCAACTTAGATAAGAACGGACTTGCTGTGGCTAACGATGATGGTAGCTACGACATGATCGAAATGGAAAACAGAACCTGTTTTGGTGTTGGTCAGAATAAAAATAGACGTTCAGGAAACACAAACAAAGGTCTTTCTATTGTTTATTTGATGACCTGTACGCACAGGGGAACCGACGGAGGCGTTATCCTTTCTATGAGCGGAGATAGTTCAGAAAAACACATGGACGGAAAGTTGCTCCCATCATGGAGGAAGATGCCGATGTTCTTAAAACCTATCACCTCGTCAAGGAATAATCCAGACTCAATTATCCACAGGGCTCCAAATTCGGTGATGGGAGAAGACTCGCTAGAGAACGCTATTTCAATGGCTGAATCAGCACAGTCAACAGCCGTAGACGGAAACAAGTATTGGTGTATGCTCATTGATGAATCTGGTAAGGCAACAACCGTAGATGTACGTGAGAGACACGGCGTAGCGATGCACTGTATCTCGACAGGTAACGGTTCTGTTATTTTTGGATGGGAATATCAGCCATCAACAGCAGAAGAAATGTCTAAGGGAGGTAAAGCCTATAAAGGATTACTAGATGATAGCTTCTTTTATCGGCGTAATGAGATCAGCGGCCAGACACGTTCTGGTTTGTTTAGACTATTTATGCCAGCCGATGAATCCCTTGAAGGGTATATTGATGAGTACGGAGGTAGCGTAAAGGGAATGAAGCTGCTTCCAGAACATAAAAAAGCAGGTTTTAATTCAACCGCTACTTTGTTCCTTAAATCTGAAAGAGATCAGTTGCTTCGTGATAGCAAAGCGAACCCAGAAGTAATGGTAACCTATCGCATGAAGAAAAAGCAATTCCCTTTGTGTTATGATGACTCGTGGATTGGTAATGCCGGAGACATTGGATTTGACGTAGAGATCATCGACAAGCGGTTAGCCACACTATCCAGAGACTCACAGACAGAGCGTTTCGATATGCAGTGGATAGGTACTCCATTCAAGAGTGGCGTCAAGGTAGTTCCAGATCCTATTAATGGGAAGTGGCATATTAGCAAGCTGCTTCCACATGGAGAGGAAAATCAATACATAACTGATACATTTTGGGATGCAGGGTTGCAGGAAGACGTGACCACATATAGACCAAAGTACCCAACAAGATTTACCTGTGGAGCCGACCCCTTTAATTTTAGAACTGAGTCACAGGCTAAGGTTTATGATGGAGTGTCTAAAAAGAGTACTGGAAGGGCATCTGATGGTGGAATCGCTGTATTCTGGAACAGGGATTATCTCATTGATCCTGAAGGCAAATCGAGCAAAGAATTTATAACAAGTCGTTTTGTTTGCACATACCGATACAGGGAGACGGACAACCACATTTATGCCGAAGACGTTCTGAAGACTTGCGTGTATTATGGAGCAATGTGTTTTCCAGAAATAAATATCCGTGTTGTTTGGGACGACTTTCATAGATGGGGATTCGATGGCTTCCTTAAATATCAAGTTGATCCCGTGACCGGAAAGATGAAAGACAGCCCCGGAGTTACATCACTCGAACGTTCTAAGCAAGAGGGATTTAGTGAGCTAAGGAATTATGTGTCACTTCACGGCAATAGAGAATGTCACGAAGATTTGCTTTATGAACTGAAGAGTATTAATGGAATGGAGGAGATGACCCGATATGATTTACTTGCCGCAGCAATGTGTGCCTTGATTGGGTCTAAGTCATCGTACGATAAAATTGTTGAAGACGAATCAAGTTTTAATTACGACATAACAAAACTAATGTCATGGTAGATATAACTAAATCAGGCGTAGAAGATAAATATAAAAAAGAAGGATCGTATCAGAACCCACAAAGAAACGGAAAGGTAGATGTTCCTTACGTTCTTGACAAGGTGCGATATATATTCTCCAACTATGTCCGTAATTCCGATGGAGTTCATTTCTCGTCAAGAGCTGACTTCGCAGAGCTTCGTGCGTATGCCGATGGTAAGCAGGATGAGAATAAATATCTACCGGCATTATTGGGGGTAGGATCTTCCGCAACAGCAAATACGTTTAATTCATCTGGTGTTGACACCGGTGGCGTTGGAGACGCTAAGTTTAGCTCAGAAGAGTATAAACGTAAGGCATTGTCTCATCTGAACCTTCAGATCATGTCTCCTGCTCCAAAGATCATCAATAAAATTCTAGCTACGTTTGCCGATACTTACGACATCAATATTGAATGCGTTGATGAAAACTCTGTAAATCAACAGGACACCGATAAATGGAAGGCATGGGTAGAGTCTCAGGCTGACTATATCGCTACGATGAGCCAACTATCACAGGTTGCCGGAGTGCCATATGAACCGCCAACAAAACGCATAGGAACTATCGAAGAGCTAGAGCTTTTTGAGGCTAATGGAGGCTTTAAACTCAACTATGCCAAAGAGGGAGAAAAGATCATCAAAGACGCATGGAACATCTCTAATGAGGATGAATTGATTGAGAAGACTATCAAAGACATTGCTACCATAAACTACAGTGGAATAAGAACCTACTACGACAGAGAGGTAGGTAAGGAAATGTTCCGATACGTTGATCCGGCCTTTGCAGGCTGTCAATACTCTAAACACAACGACTTTAGGGACTCTATGTATGCCTACGAACAAATATGGGTTCCTGTTTATAAGCTACAAGCCTACGGGATAAAAACAGAAGATATTCCTATTGTTGCTAGACACTACGCGGGTATGTATGGCAACCCAGAGTGGGAAGAGTCTTTCGACCTTGATCCAATCACCCACGACATGCGCTGTGGCTTCTTTAAAGTGCCTGTGCTCGACGTAGAGTGGGTGGACATGGAGTCTGACAAGAAAGTTAAGTATAAAACCAAATACGGCAAAGAACAAATAAAAGATTATTCCGGCGAACAGCTTTCTGCTAGCAAACAACTATTGGAAACAAAAAACCCAATGGTTTATCAGGCTAAATGGATTATTGATACCGACATCGTATACGATTGGGGGTTGAAACCCAACCAACCTAAAAAAGAAAAAAACCAATCTATGTTGTCTTTTCATTTTATCAAAGGTAAAACTGAGAAGTCGCTAATAAAACAATTGGTTCCTATTTTGGATAGCTTCCAGATGAATTGGTTGAAGTTCCAAGATGCAAAGGCAAGTGCCGTAAAAGCAGGATATGCTATAGAGTTTGAGTCGCTTCAGGGAATGAACATGGGTGGAAATAAACTAGACCCAATGGATTTGTTGTCGGTACACAGGATCACAGGGAACATGTTCTTCACTCGCAGGAATCGCCACTCACAGATGACTACATCAAAACCCATAGAGTTTTTACCTAACGGCATGGGAGCACAGATGCAAGAGTTTGTACAGAGGTTGGATATTGATGCTAGGATGATGGAAGAGATCACGGGTATCAATCCGGTATCTCTGGGCGCAACAGCTAACCCAAATGCAGGGAAAGCGGTAACCGAGATGGCAGTCGCTTCATCGGCTTCACCAATCAAAAACATGTTTGATAAGACCTTCCAACTAAAAGCACACGCTTCGCTTGATTTGTTGATGCGTGTACAGTTGAATCTTCGCAACAGCCCAACAATGCGTAAACGTTATGCTTCTGTTATTGGGGATTATGGGGTACAGACGTTGGTTGACGCAGAAGGTAAGGGCGTTCGCTTTGGAACAACTTTAGTTGCAAGACCAACTGCCGAAGATAAAGCGATGATTCAACAATACCTGAATGTTGCTTTAACAGCAGGTAAGAACGGTGTTCCCGCACTATCAGTGGTTGATGCACTCTATATACAACGGCAATTAGCCGCCGGAGGGAACCTGAAGGAGATAGAGCAATGGATAGGCTACAAAATTAAGCAATCGGAAGAACAACAGCAGGGATTTGCGCAACAAGCAGCACAGCAACAAATAGAAGGGCAACAGCAGTACGAGCAACTAAAAGCTCAGAATGCACAGGCACTAGCGCAACTGCAAGTACAGACAGCACAGGCTATTGCCGTGTTTGAAAATCAACTTGCAATTGAGCTTGAAAGAGTCAAGAGTGAGAATAAAATAAAAGAGATTCAGGCTCAGTCGCTTCACAAGGAGGCCGGAGAAACAAAAAAATAATATTTGTTAATTTTACACACACAAAACACATTCCAAGTATGTTAGTAAATGAAGATGAAATTTTAGGAGACGATGAAGGCGGAGGGTTCTTCATAGACGAGCCTGTCGTTGTTGTCCCAGATCCTATCGAAACAAAAGATGACGTTGTTGTTGACGTAATAGTCGATGACAAACCCAAAGACGATACAGCACCAGTTGTTGTTCCGACGAATTGGCTTGAAGAGGCTAATAAGTCATTTGGGACTACTTTCAGCACCGTAGACGAGTTTAAATCAATTTTAGATGGATATACCTCACTTAAAGAGAAAACGTCTAAAATCGACCAATACGATGCTTTAAAGACAGGTTTCGATAGTTTAGTCGAAGAATACAAGAAATTAGACCCAAAGAATCTTTTCAGCGATGAAGTGGAGTACAAAGCCAACATTTTAAGAAAAGGAAATCCAAGTATCAACGGGGAAGTTGCTTCGAGGATTTTCACTATTGATGTTGAAAAAGAGAATCCACTAGACATTATTGCTCTTGACCAAATGATTAACCATAAGTCCATACGCAGCGGGGAAGTTGCAAAGACTTATTTCTTAAAACAAAATGGGATACACGTTGATGATTTAGCAGATTTGGACGAGTTTCAAAAACTGACTATTAATGTAGCTGCCGAGAAAGCCGCTAAAAACATCTTATCGCTTAGAGAGCAAGTATCAATACCTGACTTTACGGCAACAGTTCAAGAATTGGTTTCTAAAGCTGCTGTTGCAAGAACGGATGAACCTGCTTTTGATGCGAGTGTGTGGGATGGAAAACTAGGAGCCATCACAAGTTCTATTGACAAGATTGAGATCAAAGATGGAGATAAGGTTATCTACTCAGAAGCCGTAGACGCAGAGTTTAGGGATGGGTTTGAGGAAGTGCTGAAAGAGGCCATTACGATTAATAAGCTGTCTCCAACGCCAGAGAATGAAGCAACGTTAAGAAAAAACGCCCTTGATGTTTATTTTAACGAAAACAGGGATTTTATTATTAAACGTGCGATCAAAGCAACAGAACTTAGATTAACCGAAGAGTTCCACAATAAAACACATGCAGATGTTGATTTGGATAAGGCGGATACTAGTCAGAAGCCGAAACCCGTAGGTAAAACTACCGATTTAATGAAAGAATGGGGTTTTAAATAATAATTTAATTTTAAAGAGATGTCAGATAACACAATCCCAGTAGTAGGGAATTACGCACAGCAGTGGCTGTCTATTCACAGTGATCAGTTGAAAACTCAGTTTTTACCAGAGCTGTACAAATTGTATGGAAAGAGGTTTGATGCCCTCGACATGTTGTGGATGACAGGCAAGAAAGGTCTTGTTTCTACACGAGTTATGAACCTGTGGGAAGAAAAGAACATTAAGGGTTCTATTACCACGTCTACCGCTATTTCTACCGGAAACTTAGGAGCCGATATTACCTTCAAGATTGCCGCAGGTGACTACGATGCTAATGGTAACGCAACCGTTCGTACAGGTCAGACCGTTTATATTCCTGCCGCTTATCAGCCTTCTACGGTAAACGTACAGATGAATTATCAGGTAGTTAGCAAATCTGGAACAGCAGGTGACTACACCTATACAGCTCGTCCATTCTTGTCTACCAAAGCTCAGATCGCCGTTGAAGTTCCTAGTGGAACTAAACTATCTTTGGGTGCTATTCAGTTCTCTCAGGGGACAGGTCTTCCAGAAGGATTGACTAAATCGTACTACAAACGTTCGTTCTATACCGCTATCCTGAAAGAAAAACTCGGTATTGAAGGTGGATTCTTGTCACAAGAAAACTGGACTCCTATTGAAACTAACGGAGTGTTTAACGGTTATGCAAATAAACTGTTGAATGACGTTGAGTTCCGCTTGGATGATCAGTTGAACGAATACATCATGTTCGGTCAGGCTAACGAAAATGCAGCTTTGACTCAGGTTTCTGCTTTCGGTGGAACCAATAAAGTTCTTTCGGGAACGGGTCTGTGGAACGCAATGGACACTTATTCACAACCATTGTGGTATTCAGGAGCATTTGAATTGGACGACATCCTTGCCGCCAAGAAACTGTTCGAAGCTCAGGGTGCTGCTTATAAAGATGTTATCTTCGCTATGGGTGCTGACCTGAATGACGATATTTATCGTTCTTCTCGTGACTTCATCAAAGAATACTCGGCAGGAACCAATCTGCTTGAAAACATGACCTCTTTGGGCTTCACACCTACCTATATCGAACAAAACGGTATTCGTGTTAACCTCGTTCCTCTTGCATCGTTCACTAATCCTAACGGCATGGGTAATCCTGTGTACGGTCATGGATATGATGGATTTATGATGCCAACAGCCAAGGCTAAGGTATCGACCACTATGGGTGGTGACAAAACCGTGATGTTGAATAACGTTGAATTACACTTCTTGGGACGTGCAGGTGAAGACCGTACTCGTGTTCTTGGAGACTTCAACGGTATCAGCGGAATCCAAGGATCAGCAGCCGTTAACGAATACGACGGTAAGACTTGGGGTATGTTGACAGAACCAATGTTGATTATGACCAACTTGAATCACTTAGTTCAGGTTCGTAAAGAAGCATAGTTTTTTATAATACGGATGTGGATGGAGTAATCTGTCCACATCCTTTTTTACTCACACACATTCCAAGTATATGTTATTCAAAAATCATAAAAAAGTAGTTTTAGCAGAAGACCCACTTTATGTAGCGAAGGAAAAAGAATTAAATCAATTCCTTAGCGGCAAAAAGCATGTGGTATTCAAAGCCACAGATAAGGTTATCATCAACGCCACAGGCGCACCAGAACCAGAACGAACCTACACCATACCCGTAGAGGTAATCGTACCAAACACACAGGGAGACGATAACGACACATGGATCTACTGTCAGAAAGCACCAAAGGTGGGACAGAATGGCGAAAAACAATATGACCGCTTACCGCTTATCGTCGGTAGGGACATCATTGTTCCAACAACAGAAAAAGACAAGATTTTCTTTTTGATGTTTTTGTCACCTGCAATAAAAAACGGAAGGTTTGCTTTGGTTGATGACGAGAAAGAAGCAAGAGAAACCGTTGCTGCGTTAGCAAGAAAAACAAGGATTGATTTTATGCTGACAGGTGGAGAATACTCTCCGGTTGACGAATCAACAATAAGGCGAGTAGCCAAGGCTTTTGGTGTTGGCAATGTCGATGCAAAACAATTTGAGAAGGTTGTTATTGAGCTGAGGGGCATCATTGCTATCGCAGAGCAAAACCACGATAATCAAAGGAATAATCAAGCTTTCTTATCGGCAATAAATGTAGATGAAGCTGTTAATACCAGAGCCATTTTACAAGAAGCTATTGACGACGGACGAGTGATCTACGAAGAAGAAAAAGGTGTTTATTCGTATGCCGGAGAAGATGGAGTAGCCGTTAAAAAGATTATGAACGTTGATCCACTTATCCAAAACGATAAGATCAAACGGATGAATGCTTTGGCTAATTTGTTTATCACCAACGCCGACAAGAGAAAAGAGTTAGTCAATTTACAAAACTACACAGTAGAGGATATTGACTTCTCTCGCTTTGAATACCAGAGCATTAAGAAATGGTTATCTAAATATGAAAAGGGATCTGGTATTGGAACATACCAAGAGGTCGTAGAGAAGGCACAAAATTTCTACAATTTGAACCGAGAAGTGTTGCCACTAGACCTCACATGTTTGGTTGTTTCAGAAAAGAAAACAGAATAGTTTTTTGTTTTTGTTTTTAAATATGCTTAAGAACATCTTCATTAATTTGGGGGTGTTCTTTTTGTTTTGTAGTTTTGTTGAATAAATATTTAAAAACTGAAACATGGAAGCTAATAAAGAACTAAGGTCTGAATATGTTGGGTTGTATATGACACCGACTATGGCAAAACAAATTAGAGAAGCCGATAACAACGAACAATTAAAAGACAAGTTACTGAAAAATTTCGTAACCAATGAAACTGATTGGCTCAAGGAAGAAATCCTAAACATGGATGAGATTACCGTGCTATATAGAGCAAAACTTCTAACAATAAAGGATAGGTTTACCGAAGCACAAAACATTTATGTTGATGAAATTGAAAAGCTTTTAAACAAATCCGACGATGCCATTAAACCACTTAGCCAGAAATTTACATCTCTTAAGAAAGAAATAGAATCTGTTAAAATAGAGGTTGAATCTACACACAAAGCAATCGAGTCTATATCTTTGAAAATTGGATACATTGACTACTCTAAAATTGAAAGATTATTAGATGCCGTTGATAGGTTCAATAAAATGGACGAATCAGAAAAAGAATTGATTAGGCTTGTTATCGCAAAATCATAAGCAAAATGATAAAAATTAAACGTTCTTTTTTGTTGTCCACATTAAAACACAACATATCAGAAGCCACATTTGGAGACTATGAGTTTAGGATAGCAGCCGGTCACCCATTAGATATGTTCTTGCACATCTACGATTCTATTGTCACCGGAGTTGATGATGCGGTATTTTACAGCATTTATGAAAACTCTTATCCTAACGGCTATATATGTATATCAAAACAAACAAAAGAAGTTTTCTTTTATCTATCACCGGAAGCAAGAACAAGAGAGAACATCACTGTTCTGTTTGATTTTGTTCGCAAGCATCTGGGGGGTGAGTTCTACACAGGAACGAAAAAAACAAACAAAAGGTTTATTTCTTTTGCAGAGAGGAACGGATGGGTTGTTTGGTTAGAAGATGAGAATAATGTAATTTATAAAGCAATGATATGAAATACGAAAGGTTTAACCAAGGAGAAATTGTAAGACTTGATGCTGATTTTAACAATTCCTCATTAGTCGAAATAGTAAGTCAAACTCCACATCAGATGTTTACCGTAGTTAAGAGCGAAGATGATTATTGGGAGGTAATGACCGATAGACTAAGTAGGATTTAGGCAACCAACAAAACAACAAGTTCTTTTATTTTTTAAAGAATAAACAACAACATGAAAAAAGGAGAAAAAAGAATAGGTGATTATGTTGTAACGCTACACTCTGACAAAAAATGTTATATGTGTGGGCAGTTGCTGAGAGCCGGAACAACCCAAACTAGAATTTACATGGAAGAGGGTTTTTCTTATTATTTCTGCTATGATCCAAATGATATTTGCATGAACGCAATGATGGGTGATTTGGAAGAGAACGAGAGAGACGTACTGTAACCAACAAAATAAGTTGTTTTGTTTTAAATAATTTAAAATTAATAATATGAAAGTATCAGGATTGGTTGTTCAAGATAGAAACATCTCAGCTAGCACTGAGGATGATTTTGAAGCCACATATAAAGGAAAATCTATAATTATATCAACAGATCACGGTTTGGGGAAACCCAAATACGATCATCTAAAAAGATATAATATCGACGTTACTGACATTAAAACAGGGATGATTGATGTTAATACTTACGAAGATTGCCATGAAATGAAAGATGCAATTAGG
>Ga0172380_10003102_pt1 | contig 23694 bp, 36 predicted proteins | sample Leawe162metaG_FD_119747 | JGI IMG/M metagenome (GOLD analysis project Ga0172380, IMG submission 119747) | Leachate microbial communities from a municipal landfill in Southern Ontario, Canada - Leachate well 162 metaG | ecosystem: Engineered > Solid waste > Landfill > Unclassified | place...
AGCATGTATTCCAGGTTCTTGATGCCCCCCAGGGCCGCCGCTTCCGGGTCCTTGGGGCCGATCACGTCTAGCGCAACGTAAGGGCCGATCCAGTCCTTGTTTGCAATGAGCCAGTCGCAATAGCCCACAAGATCGACTTCCCCTCCCCCTTTCCAGGTCGAGTAGGCGCCGCTATCAATGATGATGTTGGGCTTATCGGGCATGGGTCCCCCGCAAGAACTCGGCGCGCGTTGCAGGCTCGCCGAGGAAGCGGCCCTTGAGTGCGGTAGTCGCGGTGAGGGCGTTCGGCTGTTGCACGCCCCGACTGACCATGCAGAGGTGGGTTGCTTGCAGGGAAACGCCGATATCAGGAGCCAGGCGCGCCTCCAAGAAGTCCGCGATTTGGGCGGTCAAGCGTTCCTGGACCTGCAACTGCCGCGCGAAATGGTCCACGACCCGTGCCAGCTTTGAAAGCCCGACTATTCCCCGATGACTCGGAATGTAGGCAATCGCGGCGGTCCCGAAAAACGGGGCCATATGATGTTCGCATGTTGAATAGAAGTTGATCCCCGATACGACCACCATTTGATCGTAAGGGGGAGCGGCGGCCCCATTCTCAAACAGGCGGAGCAGGTCGCGCGGGGGCGGGGTGTAGCCCTTCCCCCAGGAGTCACGCCACGCGCGCAAGACGCGTTCCGGCGTATCCGCTAGCCCTGGCCGCGCCGGATCGTCCCCGATGTAGCGGAGCAACGTGCGCACGGCTTCTAGGGCCGCCTGGTGGCCAGGAAGGCTTACATCGTGATCGGGGGGCATGGGGTTATCGTTCCTCGGTCGTTTGCGGATATTTCATATATACCGGACGCGAAAAAGCGGGGGAAGTGATCCCCCGCTTTTGCCGGCTTCGTTCCGCGGTTGCAGGAAGGGCCTAATCCTTCCAGTGGCCGGCGGCCTTGATGATCGCAACGGCCTTGTGCATGTCGTTGTGACAGACCGAGACCGTGGAAGCCTTCGCTTCCGGAACGCCGGCCAGCGCGATCGGGAGGAATTGTTTGAAGGGCAGGTCGATATGTTGCAGGATCAGCACCCGCAACTTGTAGGTCGCCCCGCTTTCTCCGCGCGGCCGGGTCGACTCGCCCTTGGGGGCTTTCGGCTCCTTCGCGGCCTTGGGCTCCTTTGCGGGCTTCGCTTCCTTCGCGGCCTTGGGCTCCTTTGCGGGCTTCGCTTCCGGAGCCGTGTAGCCATCCGGGACCGGCAGCGCGGTGGAGGCTTCCAACGCCTCGCCGGCGGCGTTGTACCAGGCGCGCACGTCGTCCGGCCAGGAAGCGAACAGGTCGTTGTCCGCACCAGAGAGGCATTCGAGAATACGGGTCAGGAAAACGTCCGTGTCTTCGTTCTTGCCCTGGGCTGCGAACTTCGCATCCATCCCACTGGCCAGGACCAGGAGTTGCGTGAACAGGGGATCAGCTTCTTCCTCGGCTTCCGCGCCTTCCTCGGCTTCCGTTCCCTCGACTTCCGCTTCTGGGTCTTCCCCCCCTTCCGCGTCCTCGGCAGCGGCCGCTTCTTCCTCGGCTTCCGCTTCGGCGGCCGCGCGGGCCGTTTCCTCGGCCTCGGCCGCTTCCGCTGCCACGCGGGCCGCTTCCGCTTCCTCGGCCTTCTTCCGATCGGCCGCGGCCTTGATCTTGTCTTTCATGCTGGTTGCAGCGGGGGCGGCGGCCATCTTTTCCTCGGCCTTCTTTTCCTCGGGCTTCGGAGTAGAAGCCGCGCCCTTCCGGACTGGGGTACGCGCCATGGTGTTCGCTCCTATGTGGAAAGCGGGAGAACGGGGTGGGTTGCTTTCCTGACAACAGGTATCGCAGGAAAGTCGCGGGGACGCAAGCGGTTTGGGCTGTTTTTTTCAACTTTTTTTAGTCGAGGAATATCAACTACTTACGCCCCGCGCGCCTTCCTGTCTTATATGGATGCGGGCAGGAGCGGGTCCGCTGCCCCATTCATGGCAAACGCTTCCGCACGTTCCACGCAAGCCCCGCACTTCCCGCACGGATGCTCCCCGCCCTCATAGCAAGTCCAGGTCTCACCATAATCCACGGAACGGCCCCGCGCCTGCATCCGTAGCCCGGCGGCGATGATCGCCCCCTTGTCGATCCCCCCGAACGGCGCGACTACCGTAACGTTTCCGTCGCTGGCCATCCGAACGGCCCTGGCCATTGCGTGGACGTATTCCGGCCGGCAGTCCGGGTAGATATGATGATCCCCCGAGTGCGCCCCGTAATAGATGCGGACTCGTTTCCCCGGGAACATTCCCTCCGCGTAAGCCAGGGCTGTCGCCAGCATGAGAGTGTTCCGCCCCGGAACGACTGTTGACCGCATATTTTCGGCCGCATAGTGGCCATGCGGAACGGCTACGCCCGAGGTGCGCAGCAAGGAAGATTGCCCCGGGATTGTTTCAAGAGCCGGGAGGCGCAAGAAAGTCCGACGAGAAGCCAGGCCGAGGCGCGCGGTCACGTCCGCGACCCTGTTCAATTCGCGAATGTGACGCTGGCCGTAAGAAAAGGACAACGTATATACGTTGTCCGCTTCCGTACCGTCCGGCTTACGGAACGACTCCAACACCGCATGCAATAGCGTGTAGGAGTCGGCCCCGCCGCTATAGATGACCACATGGGCATCCACGGGGGAAAAGTCGGCCCAACGATCCGACATCATTTCGGGAAATACAGGCATGGTTGTGTTTCATCCTTCGGTGGCTGGATCAGGAAAGCAAGGCGCGCAGTTCCGCCACGATGCTGCCGCTGCCCCCTGATATACGAAGCAGCCGGCGCCACCGATTGTCTAATTGCGCATCCGTTAGAGTTTGATCATCGCGCCCGAGCAACAAAGTCAAGAACTCGGCCGGTGCGCTGGCCACGGAGGCCAGAACGGCTTTCGCTGCGTCCGAGGCCCCGGCAACCGCGGCAGCCAACGGGCCGTAACTGTAATCTATGCTGACGACTTCATGTTCCGGGTCCGGGAGGACTTCCCGCCCGCGCCTGGAAGTCGCGGCAGTCGATAGATTGTGAAAGTGGTTGGCCAGCGCTTGCTTGTATAGAGCCATCATCCAGGAGGGATCGTTGACCAGCGCGGCGTATTTGTTGCTGACTCGGGCGAAAACCATTGCACAATCCTGCAATGCATCTTCTTCCGTTATGCAGACTTCCCGCACACGCCAAAAGTTCTTGCGGACCCAGTTCCGCGCGTATCCCTCGAAAGCCCCGGCCCAGGGATAGATGACCGCGCGTTTCTTCGGCTTGTAGCGGTGCACTTCCGCACCCGCTTCCTTGCGGACGAAGCGAGTGATCTGGACCCGCTCTACCGGACCATTAGTGGTTTCGCACAATGCAGTAGCCATGGCATGATGTCCCCGAACTGAATATCCGCCGGGTCCTTGCTCCCGGCCGGCAATCTAGCGCGGGCAGCATAATGCATCCGCATCATGGACGCAAGCTCCTGCATTTGCTGATTAGCCGCGTGGGCCATCACGTCCGAGTCCAGGGCCATAAGCAATCCCTGGGCATTGGGCGCAAAGTCTTGAATTAGCTTAATCTTCGTTGCGGTTAATTGCTTCCCGCTTAATCCAGTCGTAACGAAATCCTCCCCGCGCGGGTCAAGGCTGGATGCGAAGTCCACTTTCAATGCATCTAGCGGCCCCTCGACCGCAACAAGGATGCGCGCGCGCGGCCTGACCGTTGTAATCAGCGGGGGAACAGATGCCCCCGGAACATAAGTCAGATAACGCGGCTCCCGTTGCCGACTCAATGCGCGACCGGTCCAGCCAAGGATGTCCCCCGAAACCGTATAGTAGGGGATTAGCAGCCGGCCAGCCCACTTCCCCACCGGCGCTATGCGCAGGTCGTAACGACTCACCGCATCCCCCGCATGAGGGAAGCCACGCCCGCGTAAGTATTCCAATGCGAAGTCGAAAGAAGTCGCAGGCTCGAACCGATCCCACTGGCGCATCATAGCCGAGGGTAGAGGGGGAGGGGCTACCGGCTCGGGCTTGTAATTGGATGCGCCCCCGTATCGGCGCAGCAAGCGGTCGGCTTCCTCGCGTGATTGCCCCAGGGCATGCAGCAACCAATTAAGGTTTTTGCCGCTATGCTTGTTCGGCTCGCGATAACAGTAGAACGCGGGACGCCCTTCCGAAACGCCCAGGTGATAGGATGGATCGTTCCGGCACCAGGGGCAGCATATATTGACGTTTCCTTTGGAGCAATTCGCGCCCTTATCCTTCCAGTCCCGGCGGATTTCCGAGAATAGGCCGCGCCAATCAATGCCGGCCATAACTAACGCTTCCGGAACCGTTGCGCGGCCTGGGCGCGAAGTTCAGCAAGACGCTCCGCTTGCCATTCCGGGTTCGCTTCCTGCAATTCCCAGCCGCGCAGTCCCCCCGCGATCATGGCTTGTTGTTGCGCGGGCGTGACTTCCTTAATCCGGTTGTATTCCTCGACGTTGAAATCAGGGTCCGCCAATTCGTAATAGCCGCGCACTCCAGCGACCAACATCATGGGTTGTTCCGTGATCGGATGATATGCGGCGCAGCGAGCCGGCAGTCCTTCCGCATGCGCAACCGGGTCCTGGAATATCTGCGAAGGCTTGGCCGGGCGCAGCGCATAGGTCAAGGGCTGCGCAAGAGTCCGGTACACGGGAACATCCCGCCGGAATACAGGTTCCTTGCCGCGCTCCTTTGAAAAGGAAATCTTGACTCGCTCAATCATCGTTGTTTTCCTCGGAAACTCGCACAAGCGTTATACCCTACAGCTTCCCCTGCCTGCGAAGGCGTCGCATATAGTTGCTAATCGTTCCGCGACTGCGCCCGATCATGATGGCAATGGCTTTCGGCCCCATCTTTTGCTTGGCCAGCCGCAGGATGGTCGCGCGTTCCTTGAGTGTGATTACGCGCGACTTCTTCCGGCAGGGAATATCCACCCCTTGCCTGGCTCTCGAAACGATCACGCGCGCATATGCGGCCGAGACTTGAAGTCCCGGGGTGGCTGCGATATCGACATAAGATTTGCCCGCATGGAACAGGGAGAGGACCGCGTCCCGTTTTTCCGACATATCTGCATATCCTTCCGATGGTACGCATTGCTGCGCTGTCCAAGGGATATACAGGGATCAGATGGGAAGATGCCGCGCGATACTTCGTTGCCTGGCAGGATCAGCGCATGAGGAAGGGGGATCGGCGCGGAAATCCCCGATCCCCCTTCCCTGGGCAAAGTATCAAGCGGCCTGGCGCAGCTTTAGTGCGTGCTTCAATAGCCCGGCATCCAGGTAGCCGGGGTATTGTGCATCGACCGCTTCCCGGAGCAAGGGGAACGCTTCCAGCAACGGATTAAGCCCGGAACGAAACCGGCGGACCTTCATGTAGTCCACAAGGCAGGTCAGCAACAAGCAACGCATGGCGATGCGGGTCGCGCGCCGCTTATCATCGGGCAACGCTTCCGCGAGGACTTCCGCGAAGGAATTGGCCGCATGCGTATACTTTGCGCGACCGTAGCGTTTCAACGCGGCCTCTTGCGGGGGCAGCGTTCCGCGCGGCATGACCATGGTCAGCGCTTCCCATAGCGCGGCTTCCCCCGGTGTGAGGGTCGGTGCGCGGTCCCGCAGTTCATACGCAAGCTGGTCAGCCAGATTGCGCTTTTCCTCGGGCGTCAAGGTGCTAATGTCGATCATAATGCTTCTTCTATACCAGCCCAACAAAAAAACATCCACCAGAAAACGCATGCGCACCTTTCAAAGTGCAGAGAGGTCCAGGGAGCCTCTCGTATTACGTAACTAAGCAAAATTCGTTACGCTCACCTTTCCCGCGCACGCGCGCGCGTTTTTTTATATATAATATATATCCCTTCTTTCCCTTCCTCGCTTCGCTGCGGACGGGAAAGAAAAACCATCCATGTAGGGGACCAGCGAAGCGGGGACCCTACATGGCGCCGCGAAGCGGTGAAAAGTGTCGTGCCTATATGCATGTAGCATGCTACATCCCCGCGCGCGCGAGGCAAGCGTAACGAAATGCAGAAGTAGCACAAGCAACGAACTCGACTATGGCCCTTCGGGCCACATAGTAGCGGGCTGTTTGTCAGTCGCTGCGCTCCTGACAGCCCGCTACTATGCCTTGGTTTTTTGCGGTTTCCAGGTAGCAACAATGCAATGGTTGGATTGGATAGAATAGCAGGCTATAAAGATTGCCTCTTGTTGGGAGCAGCCGCATGTCAGCCTGGTTTTGTGCTAGAACCATTCCCCAGATGGAAGATAAAGCCGCATATCAATTGCGACAACAATCCGTTGAAGTCCTCAACCCGGTCTTCCTGGCCAAAACGAAGGATCGCCATATAGTCAGGAAACGATTATTCCCCTCCTATCTGTTCTTCGCCCTGGATGATCCCGCGTTATGGTCGCTTGTGCAACGGACCATAGGCATTCATCGGGTCATGGTCTATGTTCCGCATAATCAGGAATACGCACGCCCGGTGGAATTGCCCTCCCTGGCCATAGACTCGTTGCGTAAACAACTAAAGGAATTGGATGAAATCCGGACGTTGCGTTCCGCTCCCCCAATGCATACGATTAAGCCCGGGTGTTACGTCCGCGTAAAGTCCGGCGTGTTCGCTGGTCAGAATTTTGCAATGCGCGCCCTTGTGGAATGGGCAGACAGGGATCGGATCGGCCTGGTCCTGGAACTGTTCAATAGGCGCGCCTCGGTAGAGTTCTATTACAAGGATGTAGAATTGGTCGAGGAACCGAACAATGGTTGAGCGAGTCGCTATTAGCAAGTTTGCGTTGCGGAATGCGAAGTACGCATATCGTGCGAAGAAGGGACCCCAGCCTGATGCGAAGAACAATGGAGGTGCGCCAACGAAATATAAGCCGGAATATGCGGAACAAGCCTATAAATTATGTCTATTGGGCGCAGGCGATAGGCAACTTGCTGATTTCTTTGACACTACGCCGGAAACGTTGCATCAGTGGTGCTTTCGTAACCCAAAGTTCGCTGACCGTATTAAAGCCGGCAAGATTACGGCGGATGCAGAAATAGCAAAGGCTCTATATCATCGTGCCAAAGGCTATTCGCACAAAGCCGAGAAATTGATTGCGGTTGCACAAGGTGAGGGTGTTTCCGTGGTTGAGCGGCATCCGTATATTGAGCACTATCCGCCCGATACCGGTGCGGCCAAGTGGTGGCTTGCGCACCGGCAGCCAGAGTTCTGGCAGGAGCGTCAGCTTGTGGAAGTCACGGGCAAGAATGGTGCACCTATCCAGTCCGCAAACGTGAACATCACGGCCACGCTGGACCCGACCGAGGCGGCGCGCGCGTATCGCAAAATGGTAGGAGAGGACTGATGCCGGCTGATGATAAAGTCGTTTCGTTGTGGGGCGGGGATGTTCGCTCGCTGCCCGAGGGGGCATCCCCGGCTGTAATCGAATGCTTGGAGGAATGGCTGGCTCGTGCGAAGCGCGGGGAACTCGTTGCGCTCGGGCTTATCGGCGTTCGGCCGGATCAGCATATAGCCACCGCATACGCTGGGGTTTCAATGCATGCCGTCAACGCCTCCCTGGTCATTGGAGGCGCGCAACTTTTGTCACGGCGTGTGGTCGATGATGTGTTTACGGATGCGGTGCTCCCGTAGCCCGTTGCCGCGGTATATGCATGTGCGGCTTGTAAGGAATGAAACGCCATGACCGAAACGACAAACAAATTGCTCCCGCGCGATATCCGACAGTCCGCGCACTTCTATCTGGTCCGGAAGGATGGGGAGCCGGAAATATGGGAATGGCATCCTTCGGGGTGTTGGATGCGGGGATTTGCCAGGCATCGCGCGAAAGCGGCCTGGACGCTCGGCTATCGTTTCGCCCGCACGATCCCTGTCCCTATCATGCGCGCGCGGCCCCTGGATGCATCGGACGTGGAATTGCGCTGGCCGGCGGATGATGGCCGCCCCCAGGAATACAGGGTGCATTTTTCCGACCTGCCCTCCGAACCGCCGCCACCCACTTTCGCTTATCCTTACCTCCATCCCCCGCTCCCGCCTGCCGGGACCGCCCTGGGTGAAGCCTTAGTGCGTCATATGGGGGACCCGCTGGCCCCGTTGTCCGATGCGGACGCGTTGCTTATTTTCGCATCGTTTATGCAATCTAAACTGTATATATCCCGCCGTTCCGGCTGGCAAAACATGACGCCCGCCGCCATCTGGGCCGGCCTCATGAAGAACGTCGAGGAAAGGGACGCGGTCGATATAGCGAACTATGCAATGATGTACTTGTTCATCATGCGCGCGGAACGGCAACGCGCGGAGGGGGAACAAGGCGGCCTCGGCCTGGGGGACCTCCCCGAAACAACGAAGGAGTAACGAAGTGGAACAGACTGTAGGGGATATGCAGGGGGAGGCCACATGGCCTCCCCCTGCGCGTTTACATACTCTATATGCAACGGCCGGCTGGCCGGTATGGTGGATGCCCATCTAGCTGGTAACGAGCCGGAACTCTAGCGACGCGGTATATCCGATGTATCCCCGGGCTGTTCCCTGGGATGCATTGGAGTACTCACAATGAATACGACTGCCCTGCGCATCAATGACGTGATCCGCGCGCAACCGTTCTGGAAACCCGGCCTGGCGATTGATCAGCGGCCGGCCCCCAAGACGAAGAAGCGGCCCGCCGGCCTTATGGTTCGGCTGAACCAGTGGACCGATGATACCTGGAATGCATGCGCGGTCGCATTGATTGCGGCGGGCTTCGAGGTGGAGCGGGTCCCGGCCCCGACCAAGCGCGGCGAGCGCTTCCTGGTCGTTCTGTAACTCAAATCAACGCGGGAGGCTCGGGCGTGGATACAACCGCACTCATATTGCATGAACTGATTGTTGCGTTTGCCAACAATGCGCAAACATGCGTCCGAGCCTCGGCTTCTTGCACGCGCGCCGCGCATCGGAGTTACTATCTGGGCCAGGCGGAAGTCTGGCGGGAAGCGTGCGGCTTGCTGACTGCGCGACTTCCTCGGGACCCACCATCCCCGCTTAACGTGCTTAACGCGCCCCCGCTGGCTAGCGGAACAATCCGCGTGGGGGATAAAGTCCGGGGCGCGGGCTTGCTCCCCGGAACTACCGTGACCGCTTGTGAGGTTGAGCAATGATTGCGTATCTTCAAGACTTCTTGCATCCGCTCATTTTGCTGGCGGTTGTGATCTTCTTTTGGGGACTGTTCCTCTTGTTCTGCCGGATCAACAAGTTGGCTGACTTGTTGGAACGTTACAGTGACACGATACAGCAACTCGAAAACATCCGGCGTGACCTGGACAGGACGCGGAAGCCATGAAGCGCGCGCCCGCACCGAAAACCCATCTGTGCCTGACTTGCTCGCTGGCCGACTGGGATACGACCAGCACCGGCCGGTTGCATTCGAATGGGGAAGGTCGTTGCAAATGGTCTTTCCCGGACATTCCCATGCCTGCGGTCTTTTATTACGGTTCCGGGACACGGACGCGTCCGACTGCATATGGCGGCGCAATCACCCGCCTGTTCTGGCCGCACAATAAACCCATTACGGCCTGCGAATTGTATGAGAGGAAGCCATGACCAACGCTCCCCCTCCCGAAACGAAAGCCGTATTCTGGTATCGTTACGATGATTGCCGCTTCGCTGCCCCGCTGGACGAATTTGATGCTCCTATCGGGCGGGGCCGGGTGGGCATCAATTTGAGCCACTATCAATTGCTCCGGGAAACGCCAAAGGGAGTCTGGGTGCTCCTGAATTACAGTTTCGGTTTTATAGACCCGGCAGCGGACCCGGAATGGGTGCGTGCGAAGATCAAGGCCGGCCTGGCGCGTTTCATTCTGCATACGGCTAACCGGCGGTTCGCGTGCGCAACGCGGGAAGAAGCCAAGGCTTCTTTTATTGCACGGAAGAAGCGGCAAGCCGGTATATATAGTGCACGGCTCCGCGACGCCAAGGAAGCGCTGGCGCTGGGGTACGCGATCGACACAACGAAAGAGGACTTGTAACGATGCCGACCATAAACTTTGCATATAGCAAGATCGACCTGATCCGGCTGGTGGAACAGGACTTGGCCCGCCGTTTCCCGGATGCGGGGGATCATTACGACGTGGTGATTGAGACCCGATCGACGCAGAACTACAAGTCTACATGGGAGGCGGCGGACTACCGCGCTACTGGAACCATCACGGAATGAACGCGATGCTAAGTCAAATCATTACGGCCGAGGATGCGCGCGTGATACAAGAGGCTTCCGCGCGCATGGGCAACTTGCTCGCTTGGACTATTTACGATCACCCGGCGGACTTCCCGACCTCGTTTGTGCTGCGCCCGCTTTCAGTGCAGGAAGGGCGAGTCGTTCCCCTGGCCTTTCACATGCTGGCGGAGACCGCCGAGGAAGCGCGACTAATGCTTCCTTGCCCGCCCGGCATGGTCTGTTTCCCGCGCGAACCCAAGGATGCCCCGTGTATCTTCGAAACCTGGATGTAACTGTAATGAACGCTGATCCGGAAGCCGCTCCCCTCGCGGCGCGCATTCAAGCATTGCTGGGCGAACGACTTGCCTTGCGCAATCGTTCCCGCGACCTCGACGTTGAATTGGCCCAAGCCCTGGCCCAGCGGGAGGGCGTGGCGATCGGCGATCGGGTGCGGGTCGTTCGGAATACTCACAGTGATCCCGAAACAATATGGGTCACGTGAGTCGGCATCATAACTATGTATGCCGAGAACTCATGCTTGACTGTTTCGGGCGTGAAATTGCGGGGCAGCAGCGTAGAACATAGTTATGCCTGGAACCCGGCGTGCCGTATATTGAAGAAGGCGCAACCAACGGAGTAAACACATATGCTGTATACGGCGGAGAAATCGCCGGCTTTGTATGAGCCGGCTTCCGATGGCGAACTGCTGCTGGCCGGATACGATCCGGCTTGTATTGAAGCGGACGCAGATGCTGACGGCCCGTATCGTGTTTGTCGTTTGCGCGCGGAACCATGCGCGCATTGCGGGGCCGCGACCGAGGGGGCGACCGTAGTCAACGTGCAAACGGCCACCGGGATTAGCGTAAGCTGGACTCATGCGGACGCGTTCCACGAAGCGGAGGAAAACGCGCGCAGCCTTAACGGGGTCTGGCTCGCTGGCTATCGCGTGGCTGAACAAGCCAAGAAAGGATAAGTCAATATGTCGGATAAAGCAACGGCTCCCGAGGCATTCGGGAGGCTCGGCTTCCGCACATCTCCCGATAGTTTCTGGTGCGCCTACTACTATCCCCCACCCGCACCCGAGGGGGAGGAAGCAATGAAACCGATGTTGTTGGGCAAGATCGCATTTGCCGCGATATCGGATGCCAAGTTCCCGGAAGAGTCCGCACGGATCAAGGCCGAGTTTCAGGCGCTCATGCAAGCCACGCTATCCCTGGGCATTCGTTCCGTGACCGGCTCGGTCATCTCCTGGGCACCGCCCGTGCCTGCATCCCCGGCTGAAATGCTGATCCAGCCCGAACAAGAATAGTTGCGAAAACACAAGGGACCTTAGAATAATGCTGACTCAATATGAAGATGATGCCCGGTTCGCCCAGGGCTTGGCCATCGGGGAAGTCCCGGGGCCGCATAGGGCGGCCTTACGTTTCGTCCGCAACTCTTTTCCGGAGGCGATCCTGGCCGGCGGATCGTTGCGGGACTGGCTACTCGGCCGACCGATCAAGGATTATGACTTCTTCGTGGATGCATCTAAGCACTCGCCCGAGGAAGTCGCAACGATCATGGCCGAAATCGCGGACCGAATTGTGGATGCGCCGGGCGGCCTCCGCGCGCATTGTTACCACGTGCACCGATTTGAACGGCCCGTTGACTACGATCTATTATTTGCCGGGGTGCGTGAAGTCTGGGACCTTGCTCCGGGCGTGGGTGGTATTTCCCACCTGCAAGTCATCGTCGTGGATTTCGCCGAGGGCTTTTCGTTGCAGCAAGTCGCCATGCGCGCGGACTTCGGCATCTGCCGTATCGCGTGGGACGGAACGACCTTGCTGGTCACTCCGGACTTCATGGCTGATATGCAGGGGCGTGAGTTTACTTTGCGGACTGGGACTCATGCGGAGGGGCATTTTAAGCGGTGGTCACGTTTACAGCAAAGGTACCCCGGCTGGGCGCTGACTACACCGAGCAACAGCGCCTTGTATAGTCTTATTCGGCGCGAATACTCGTTTCAATTGTTGGATGATGAAACTTTAGCAAATCGCGGACGTCCCGTTTTATTCGCGGAGGGGCGGTGGCTTTCTGCTCCCGATGCGGACCCCTTTTCGGTGCGCAGCCTCTAATGGGTCAGCCGGCATCGAAACGCGCGGCGCGGGGTGGCCCGCTGATCCCGTATGGCCATCCCATTCCCGCGCTGGACCCGGCTGAACGCCGCGCGCATTTCGGTCTGTGCCGTAGTTGCGCGGCCCCCGCCGGCCCTTACATGGTCGAGGCGGAGACCTGGGCGGCCGCTGATATCGACCCGCGCGGGGGCGAATTATGCCTAACGTGCCTTGACCTGCGACTGATTACGCGTCGGGGGATCGGCAATGGACTATCGCGGGACGATTTCCCGCTGACGGTCCCCCTGAACCAGCTTCTAATTTTCGCGCTAGGCGTGCTGGCGGTCCGGAAGAAGCCCCGGGAGGGATGATCCTCCTGCCGGCCCAGGGGAGGGGCCGCGAACTTTGTTCCCTGGGCCGCTGTAGCGCCTTCCCGCTAGATGGGGAGCGTTGATCCCCCCAGCGGCCGCTACTACGCATCCTGGCGCGGGACTGCGCACATGAAAAAGGCCCCAGGGCATCCCTGGGGCCTTTTGCGTGGGGGCGCCCCCGGCCTCAATCAAGCCGGGGGGTGTTCCGCGATTGCCTGCCGGAGTGCTACAGCCGCCGCCCGGAGTTCTGCAATCCGCTGCCCCCGCTGGTAGGTCAAACGCCGCGCCAGGTCGATGATCGCCGAGGGGGCGAACCATCCGGAGTAGCTGGTCCCCCGGAATGCCTCGGGAGTCGCGTATTTCGCGGTCAATTCCGCCACGCTGAGCCGAGCCGCGCCTGGCCGGGTGTAGCGCTGTGCCATCCCTGCAATCGCGTCGCTGATTGCGTTCTGAGTCGCGTCTTCAAGCGTGATCACCGGGAGCGCTTCCTGCCGGAGTGCTTCCGCATCGTAGCCCGTCGCCTGGCCCAGCGCGAAAGCGTTGCCAGCCTCGGTGCCCATGCGCGCCTGCCCGGTCCCGGGGCAATTTCCCGTATGGAAGCCGCCGGTTTCGCCATGCCTTACATGAAACGCGCGAAAGCCATGCCGCACCATCCGGGGATTGTCGTTGCGGGCCGCCTTGAAATTGCGAAGGCAAGCGGGGCAGAGGGGGGAAGAAGGGGTAGAAGCCATGGGAGAAGTTCCGATCCGATCCGGGGGAAGGGGGGCATCCCCTTCCGATGAATAGAGTTATACAGGGATAGGCTTAGGCTGGTAAGCGTCTTAGTGGCTTTTCCCTGTATATTTTAGCGGAAAAGGGAGGCGCGGAATGACTGACCAAGCGGACGTGATCGGGTATGTTTTGCTGCAATACGAGGCAAAGCAATCGGGCGGAATATACGGGGGAACGCGGGAACGGGAACTCGCATCTATCCGTAGGGGCCTGGCGCGGGCGCGCGAAGCCCGTATGCGGGGCGACCTCCCCTCGGCCCGCTGGCATCTGGCTTGGACTATGCGGGCGCGCCGGTCGTTGCTGGGGCTGCATTCATCTAAAGTCCCGTAATTGCGTGGCTTTATTTTTACGATATACCCTTGTGCCTGGATATGGGGGCTTGTATATTGCGCTCCTTCCCGCGCGGCTTCTCCCCGGACTGTTCCGCGCTGGGGCGCCCGCACCCTTTCCCCGGCGTTCTCTTGCCGTGCGGGAAAGGGTGCGGTAGCATTTTGAGGGGAGCAGCCCTTTCCCCAAATTTCCGGCCCGGTCCTGCATGTTTTCCTTTGATTGGCGCAATCCGGACTATGTGACGATCTATGCGCAACGCATGGAACGACTACAGCGGATCAGGAGCGACCCGAGCCTGGTGCCGGGGCTGAAACGCTACTATAAAGAACACCCGGCGCAATTCATTTCGGACTGGGGGATCACGATTGATCCCCGGAACATCGAAATTGACTTGCCGGCGCTGATCCCCTTCCTCCTGTTCCCGAAACAAGAGGATATGATTGACTGGATACTTGCGCACTGGCGCGGCCGCCGCACGGGGTTGGTTGAGAAGTCCCGAGAAGTAGGCGCCTCCTGGCTATGCATGGCCCTCGCCTGCACTCTGTGCCTGTTTCATGAGGGCATGGCCATCGGGTTCGGTTCCAGAAAAGAAGAGTACGTCGACCGGATCGGCGCACCGAAGTCGTTGTTTCATCGTGGCCGCGAGTTCCTACGCCACCTCCCCAAGGAGTTCCGGGGCGGCTGGACCTTGAACGATGCGCCCCATATGCGGATCAACTTCCCGGAAACAGAGTCAAGCATAAGCGGGGAAGCGGGCGACAACATCGGGCGTGGCGATCGCACCGGCATTTATTTCGTGGACGAAGCGGCCCACATAGAACGCCCGCTCCTGGTCGATGCGGCTCTATCACAAACGACGAATTGCCGCATTGATGTCAGTTCCGCAAATGGTATGGCTAATCCGTTTGCCGAAAAGCGGCATTCTGGCAAGATCGACGTATTTACGCTGCACTGGCGTGATGACCCGCGCAAGGATGATGCTTGGTACGCGCGACAAGTCGAGAATATCAACAACCCGGTGATTGTTGCGCAAGAACTAGACATCAACTATTCGGCCAGCATAGAGGGGCTTATCATCCCCTCGGAATGGATACAGGCCGCGACTGATGCGCATAAGAAACTGAATATCAAGATATCCGGGGCGCGTTTCGGGGCTTTGGATGTTGCGGATGAAGGGCGCGACGGTAATGCCTTTTGCGGCGCGCATGGTGTTCTGATTGAGCACCTATCTGAGTGGTCCGGCCTGGGCAGCGACTTGCACAAGACCGCGGTACGCGCGGTCGACCTCTGCGATGAATTGCGCTATACCTCGTTTCGTTACGATGCGGACGGCTTAGGCGCGAGTATTCGGGGTAGCGTGCGGGTCATCAATGACGCGCGGCGCGAGGCCAGGCGCTCCGGTGTGGATACGATCCCCTTTCGTGGTAGTGGGGAATTGTTCAAGCCGGAAGGGGAGGATGTCCCCGGCCGGAAGAATGTGGACTTTTTCCACAATGCGAAGGCCCAGGCTTGGTGGTCATTGCGGACTCGGTTTTATAAGACGTATCGTGCGGTAGTCGATGGGGTGGTTGCTCCGCATGATGAACTGATCAGCATTCCGAAAGACCTCCCGCTCTATGCAAAGCTGATCCGGGAATTGACTCAGCCTGTATATACACTAAGCAACACAGGCAAAGTCCTGATCAATAAGACCCCGGACGGTATGCGCTCTCCGAACTTGGCTGATGCTGTAATGATGCGATACGCGCCCATGGCTCGCGGGGGCTTCAAGATATCGGCCGCCGCTATTGCGCGCATGTCGCAGCGAGCCGCATAGAGGATTTAGTTACAGTGGCGAAAGCGGCTCCTTCCCCTGACAAGAAGAAAATGCGCATTCGTCCGGATGCGGCCGCGGTCATGCTTCGGCAGAAGCTGGAACTAAAGCGGCAGACCCATATTCCGGATATGTTACGGCCGGCCGTTCCGCTCTCGGGAGTACTTCCCAAGGGCGTTGAAAAGGCCATGGCGATGGATGCTACCCCGTTGCATGGCATGGCCATGGATATTGCGGTGGAGCAATTCGTTAACGCTTACTCCATTGCGGGGTGGGGATCGGGCATTGCGTGGCTGGGCTACCCGGTCCTGGCCGAAATGGCGCAGCGTCCTGAATATCGCCAGATGGTCGAAACGACCGCCAAGGAAATGACTCGGCGGTGGATCAAACTTGAGTCGATCGACTCGGAGCCTGCCCCGGAACGGGCGGAGCGCATCAACCGTATTGAGGAACTGTTAAAGGAACATTCCGTCCGCGACAAGTTCACGCGCCTGGCGGAACTGGATGGCTTTTTCGGCAAGGGCCATCTTTATATCGACTTCGGAACCAGGGACGATCCGGAAGAACTGAAAACACGGCTGGTGCTCTCCAAGGCCAAGATCGGCAAGAAGAGCCTCCAATACATGAAAGTTGTCGAGCCCATTTGGACTTATCCCGGGCAATATAATTCGACCGATCCCCTGGCCATCGACTACTACGTGCCGCGGTCCTGGTACGTTATGGGGAAAGAACTACATGCTTCCCGCTTGCTGACTTTTATCAGCCGCGAAGTCCCTGATTTGCTCAAGCCCGCTTACGCGTTCGGTGGGCTTTCGCTATCCCAGATGGCCAAGCCGTATGTGGATAATTGGCTAAGGACTCGGCAGTCTGTTTCGGACCTGCTCCATTCCTTTACGATCCCGGTCCTTTCCACCAACATGCAATCGACTCTTTCCGATGAAAGCGACGATGCATCCAGCCTGGCGACCCGCGCGGTTCTGTTTACGACTACGCGCGATAATCAAGGGCTGATGATGCTGGATAAGGACTCGGAAGAGTTCTCATTTGTTTCGGCTCCGCTGGGTTCCTTGGATAAACTGCAAGCCCAGTCGCAAGAGCATATGGCCGCGGTCAGCCATATCCCCCTGGTCATCTTGCTGGGGATCACGCCGGCCGGGCTGAACGTAACGAGCGCCGACGAAATCCGCGTTTACTACGCGTGGATTAAGTCGTTGCAGGAGGACATATTCGCCGAACCGCTGGACACCATTATCAAGATCATCCAGCTTTCCGAGTTTGGCAACATTGATCCGGGTATCGGCTTTTCCTTCGTTCCGCTTTGGGAGCCTTCCGATATCGACAAGGCGAACGTGCGGAAATTGCGGGCGGATACGGACGCGGTGTATGTCGGAATGAACGCGATCGGGCCGGAAGAAGTCCGCGCGCGGATCGCCGATGATCCTGACGAGCCTTATTCCGATATTGACCCGGATGTAATGCCGGAACCGACTCCGGAGGAACTGGCGGCCGAGCAATTGGCGGGGAATACTTCGCCGCCTGGTGGGCCGGGAGCGCTCCCCCCTGCCATCCCCCCGGTCGCATCCCCAAACCCGCCAGGCGGCGAAGTAAAGCCGCCCCCCGCGCTGGTTTAGCTGCATAGATAGGAGACGGGCGCGATGCGCGACAAATATGTGGCTTTTGATGATGACACCGGCGCCCCGATGTTTGTGCCGGGAACCGCGGCGGGCGGGCTTTCGAGTGCGGCCGCGCTGACCGTGACGTTTGCGCGCCCCGATAACGTTCTTGACTATGCGGCGGGGGCCGTGATCGGGACCGCGACTGATGCAACCGCGGCCCTTACGCTGGCCGGCCTCGCGGTGCCGGGGCAGGCAGCCCTCATTACGGGAACTGGCTTGTTTCTGGGCATGACTGCTATCCCAAGCGGAATGACCAGTTTCAGCCTGGCGCTCTATAGCGCAACGCCCCCGAGTGCGCTGGCCGACAATGTGGCTTGGTCGCTTCCCTCGGGAGACCGCCCGTTTTTCCTCGGGATCGTTTCCCTCGGTTCCCCGGCGGACTTAGGGACTGTTCTATGGTCGGAACAAAACGCATTGTTGAAGCAAGTCCAGGTAGCGGCGGACTCGGATGAATTGTTCGCCTACCTGATCACTACGGCCGCATGGACTCCGGAAGCGGAAACCGAAATCACGGTCACGTTGCAGACCCGCGCCGCATAAAATAAAACTCACTCACTGCTGAAAAGGAGGACTCTATACATGCTTCGTTGCGCGGGCTTACTGTTGACCGGCTTGGCCTGCTTCCCGCCGGGTGTGGTTGCGCAAAGTCTTTCCTCGGCTAGCGTCACGGCGGCCGGAGGTGGGCAGACCGCCACGCTGGGCGCGTGGATGCAGGGTTACACCACTAACGGTGTGGCAAAGACTTTGTCGGGTACGCTAACGATAAACCTTAGCGCGACCGTCTTGGGGTCAATTACGGGGCGGGTACTTGCGGTTCAAGCGGCGGATGGGGCCAACACCGGTATGCTCTGGGACGCATCCGCAGCATCTCCCCGTGCGATCTTCCGCCGCGTTAACGGGACTTTTGCAAGTCCGACCGCCATTGTTGCGAATGATGTTCTAGGGGCCGTTGAAGGGCGCGGCTACGATGGTACTGCATACACGATATCTCACGCCGGCATCGACTTGGTGGCCGCACAAAACTGGACTACAGGTGCGCGTGGGGGGAAAATCAACTTTCGGACGACCCCAAACGATGCCACTACCACCGCCGGGGTCAAAATGACTTTGGAGAACACCGGAGCTTTGTTAGTCGCCACCACCACCGACAACCTCGTGGATAAAGTACAAGTAGCCGGCGGCGCGCGCGCGAACAACTTAGTCACTGGGGCCGCGGCCTTGACGCTGACCACGGGTTCGCTCGGGATGTCGAAGATGACGGCCAGTGCATCGGCGCCGGGCGCGGCGGGCGGCAAGGTCGAACTCGTATGCGGAACGAATGCCGGAACTGCCAAGTTGGTGGCTTACGCGGGAACCAGCGGGACCGCCGTTACCATCCTGGATAACATCGGGGGCGGCGTTACGGGCTGCTAGGCTCAAGCCGGGAATGCAACAATGCCGGTCAGCCGTAGGCGCAAACGCCCCAACAAACCCAGGACCCTCCCGGCGATCCGACCGAACCTGGGGATTGAAGCCGCATATAAAAGGCGGCTCTTGGCCCTGGTCGATGAAATGAACAATTCATTGCGCTACTGGATAGAGGCGCAATGGAAACAGACTCCCCCAATGATGGCCACGGACGCGTTGCCCGTGACTGAAATACAGAAACAAATGGCGGAACTAGGGGAACGCTGGCAGGACCGCTTTGATGTTGCATCAAAGCAACTAGCGGAACACTTCGCACAATCAGCCATGAAGCGCACCGACTCCGCCCTGGCTAAGATATTATCGGACGCGGGCATTTCCGTGAACTTCAAGCAAACCCGTTCCGTGATGGATGTCTACCGCGCAGTCCTCGCCGAAAACGTCGGGCTGATCAAGTCGATCGCATCTGAGAACCTTTCCAAAGTGGAAGGACTGGTGATGCGCAGCGTAGCCGAGGGAAGGAACCTCGGCCCGTTAAGCAAAGCGCTGCAAGAGCAATTCGGGGTTTCCCGTAGGCGTGCGGCTCTCATAGCCCGGGATCAGAATAACAAAGCCTCCGCAGTCATTACGCGGGCGCGGCAGACCGAAATGGGGATCACCAAAGCAATTTGGTTGCATTCCAAGGCCGGCAAGCATCCACGGCCGGAGCATGTTGCATTTTCGGCCGGCGGCCTTGGCGGACCGGTTTACGATGTAACCAAGGGCGCCTTCCTTGAAGGGAAGTGGACTTGGCCCGGAGTCGAAATCAACTGCCGTTGCGTTAGTCTATCAATCATCCCCGGGTTGGACGATGACTCGTAAGGAATGAAACATGCCGGAGTTTGGGATCGCCTTTGATCGGGCATCGGTGCGCCGGATCGACCGTGACGGCCGGATGCATGTGGAAGTATCGCCAATCAGCAAAGCGAACGTCTGCCCGTATTACGGTCGGGAAATCCCCGGCGCGGACGTTCTTGGGCTCGACCCGCAACGCCTTTACAAGTTGTTCCGCGACCCGGAAGAATTGGCTAAGGCTGCACCGACCTTCAATAATCTGCCGCTGACTTCTCGGCACGTTCCGCTATCAGCCGAGGAACCGCATAAGGATATTGTGGTTGGTTCCACCGGCACGGATGCGGACTTTATCGCCCCTTACTTGCGCAATAGTCTTGTGATCTGGGACGCGCAAGCCATCGAAGGCGTGGAAAGCGAGAAACAACGGGAACTCTCGTGCGGCTATTGGTACCGGGCGGACATGACCCCGGGAGAGTTTGAGGGCGTGTCGTTTGATGGAGTCATGCGGGATATCCTGGGCAACCACGTAACGTTGGTTCCCTCGGGACGTTCCGGCGACGATGTAATGGTGATGGATGCCGCGCTAGAAGTCCAGAAGCCTCCCCCTGTTCATAAGGAGAACAACATGCCGACCAAGACGATCACGCTGACGCCGCGCGCGGCCCTTATCAAAGGGGCTCTGGCGCAGTACTTGCGCCCCAAGCTGGCCCAGGATGCCTCTCCCATCGCGCTTAACGGGGCGTTGAATGCCGCGCTCCTGGGGCTTGGGCAGAAGAACTGGAAGGCGCGTCGCAAGGGCCTGGCGCAACGCGTTCATTCGGAAATCAAGACGGCCGGCCTGGCGATGGATGCGGAAGTCTCGGACCTCGTCACAATCCTGGAACTTCTCGACGGCGGCTCGGGTCCGGAAATGCTGGAAACCGCGGAAGTCGATCCGGATATGGCCCCGCCCCTTACCGGGCTGGAAGAAGACGAAGAAGCGGATGCCTCGTCCGGTCCTTCGTTCGCTGATCAGGTCAAAGCCGCGCTGGAAAGCAAAGTCAGCCCGGATATTCTGGCCGCGGTCCTGGCCGCGCTGGACCCGGCGGCTCCCGACTATGTGGCACAGGATGCCGAGGAAGAAAAGAAGGATACCGATACGATGGCGGACAAGGACAAGGACAAGGGTCCTCCCCCGGGGATCACGAAAGCGGCCATGGACGCGGCTATCGCCGAACAAACGAAGGCGACCGAAGCCCGCATGGCCAAGCGGGCGCAGGACCTTCGCAAGGCGGAACGAGTCGTCCGCCCACTCGTGGGGGACCTCGACGTGCTGGCGATGGACTCGGCCGACTCCGTCTACAAGTATGCACTGGAACAAGCCGGCGTCGAAACCAACGGCGTTCCCCCGGAAGCCTTCCCCGCAATGGTCGCGCTGGTGTTGCGCAATAACCAGAACGGTGGTGGATCGGGTGGGCAGGATCGCCAGATGGCCCAGGATGCCGCGGTGTCCGCTGACTTCCTCTCGCGGTTCCCCGGCGCCGGTCGTATCGCTGTCGGCTGAGTAACGCTCCCCTTTGCGTGCGAAGGGAAGTCGGCCGCGTAACATTTCCAAACTGAAAAGGATGCAGGAACATGGTCGGTTTTCCGGCTGCCGTCAACCTACAGCAAGCCCCGGCGGTCGCCGGTGATTTCGCAAGCAATAATCCCCGCTTCTCCGTCCTGGCCGGCCAGGGGGCCAACGTGGCTGGTTCTGGCGGCGTTACGGTCGGGCGGTTCGCCTGGGTGGACGCTGCGGATCGTATCACCGCGGTCAATCATGGCGTGGGTGCACCGACCGGGTTCATCGCGCGGGAACTGCAAGCCATCATCACGACCTGGCTCGCCGAGACGACCATGGTCGTTCCGGAAGGCCTGGCGATCACGCTCTACAATGGTGGGGATTTCTGGGTCACCAACGCGGGCAGCAACGAAGTCGTGCCGGGCATGAAAGCCTATGCGAACTACCTGACCGGCGCGATCACGTTCGCCGCGACTGGTACGCCCCCGCAAGCGGCAGAAGTGACCGGAGCCATCGCGGCCGTAGCCTCCACCACCGTGACCGCCTCCATCGCGGCTCCCGTGGCCAATACGACCCAGCCGAGCGTGATGACCGTGACCGCGGTCGGCGGCGGCGTGCTGCGCAAGGGCGGAGTCCTCTCGGGGTCTGGTGTCGTTACCGGCACGACCATCGTCGAGCAATTGACCGGCACGGCGGGCGGCATCGGCACCTATACCGTGGATATTCCGCAGACGGTCGCATCCACCACCATTACGATGGCGGCCGGCACGCTGACCGTTTCGGCCGTGGCTTCCGGCACCCTCGGCATCGGGCAGGTTCTTTCCGGCTCGGGCGTGACCGCCGGCACGAAGATCACGGACTTGATCACGGGAACGGGCGGCACGGGTACCTATATCGTTACGCCTTCGCAGTCGGCTTCCTCGACTACGATCACGGCCACCGCCGGCGTCGAAACGAAATGGCTTGCGGCCTCGTTTGCGGCCGCCGGTGAACTCGTGATGATGACGGATCATCCGAACGGCTAACCCTCCCTGACGCGTTTATTCTGGGCGGCTTGCCTCGGCGGCGCCGCTGGACATGAAAGGACTTGGTAATGAATACGGCCCGCCACCCGGACTCCGCTTTTCTCGAAAGCCTGGGCATTTACCTGCCCGAACTGATCGGCTATTACAAGCCGAACATTTCCCGCAACCTCAAAATGGCCATGGATGCGCAGCCCGCATTGGTGACCGTTTCGGACGCGGGCATCCCGGCCTACCTCGCGAACTATATCGACCCTAAAATGGTCGAAGTGCTCGTCGCCCCTCTCAAGGCGGCTGAAATCGCGACGGAGCGCCAGTTTGGGGACTGGACCACGCTGACCGCGACGTTCCCCGTGATCGAAAACACGGGGCAGGTCGCCAGCTATGGTGATTGGTCGCAGAATGGTTCGGTCAACGCCAATCCGTCCTTCCCGGTGCGGCAGTCGTATCATTACCAGACCATGACGAACTGGGGCGAACGCCAACTCGCCATGGCTGCGCTGGCCAAGATCGACTGGGCTTCGCGGCTGAACATCGCCTCGGTGGACGTGCTGAACCAGTTTCAGAACAACACCTATTTCTATGGTGTGCTAGGCCTCCAGAACTACGGCCTCTTGAACGATCCATCCCTGCCGGCAGCGCTCACGCCGGGAGTCAAGACCGCGGGCGGCAACGCATGGGTGAACGGCGCCGGCATCATCGTTGCGACTGCGAATGAAATCTATGCTGATATTCAGTCGGCTTTCATTCAGCTTTCGACCCAGTCGCAGGGCTGGCTTGAGGCGGACATGAACTACGTTCTGGCCCTCTCCCCGCGTTCCGCGACGGCCATGACCGCGACCAACTCCTTCAACGTTTCGGTGTCGGACTTGCTGAAAAAGAACTTCCCGAACCTCAAAATCGTTACGGCCCCGCAGTACGCAACGGCCGCCGGGCAGCTGTTTCAGCTTTGGGCCGTGGAAGTGCGCGGGCAGAAGGTGGTCGAAGTCGCCTACACGGAAAAGCTCCGCGCGCACCCGATCATCCGGCAGAACTCGGCTTTCACGCAAAAGAAGTCCCAAGGCACGCTGGGGTCCGTGATCTACTACCCGTGGGCCGTGTCCCAGATGATCGGGATTTAAGTCGGGGATTTCTCCCCGACTTTCGGCTTCGTTTTCTTCTTCGTAAGGAATAGCGACTATGGGAACCGTTTTGGTAGCGAATAAGATGCCCTATGGCATCCACCTGGATGTTGAAAAGCGGGAACGAGTCACCATCCTCGGCACGGCGATGCCGCATGGCGTCCAGCGGGAAACTGCCCTGCCTGGCGGCTACATGCTTACGCCGGTGGACGAGGAGCACTGGAACGCGTGGGCGGAGGCCAATAAGGAACTATCTTTGATCAAGACGGGCATGATCTTCGCGGAGGGGCGTCGGGATGCCGCGCGCGGCCGCGCCGTGGAACAAGCGGACTTCGTGACTGGCGTGGAACGGATCGACCCGGAACGTCTCCCCGCCGGCCTCGAAACGTTCAAGTCGGCGTACTGATCCGATGCCGGTCGTTTTCGATTACCCCGCATGGGTGGCGCGGTATCCTGAATTTGTCACGGTATCGGAACCGGCCGCAAATGACTACTTCACGGAAGCCACCCTCTACTTGAGCAACA
>Ga0172380_10003103_pt1 | contig 23689 bp, 22 predicted proteins | sample Leawe162metaG_FD_119747 | JGI IMG/M metagenome (GOLD analysis project Ga0172380, IMG submission 119747) | Leachate microbial communities from a municipal landfill in Southern Ontario, Canada - Leachate well 162 metaG | ecosystem: Engineered > Solid waste > Landfill > Unclassified | place...
CAGAAGCAGTTCATCAACAAGTATCGCGCGGGACAACGGTCGAAACAGGCCCACGGGCGCGAGTTGTTGCTCAATCGCTTCATCGAAAACGAGACGATCGAGAATACGCATGAAGCGGGCGTGATGGGTTTCAAACTTCCCCCGGCCCCGCGCAGCGGCGATCAGGTGATCGTCGCGCACAACATCTCGGCCAAGTACGACGATCGGACGTTGTTCGAGCAGGTCACGATGACGATTCAGCGAGGTCAGCGCATCGGCGTGATCGGGCCGAACGGTTGCGGCAAATCGACGCTGATTCGGACGATGCTGGGCATGCGTGAAACCGACAGCGGCAAGGTGAAACTGGGGGCGAGCGTGTCGGTGGGCTATTACCATCAGACGCACGAGCATCTGCCGGACGAACTGACGCCGGTGGGATATTTGAAGCGGTTTTTCAAGAGCGAAGGGGAGCAGCGGGCGCGTGATCTGGCGGGGGCGTTCGGTTTCAGCGGGATCGACCAGGACAAGCCGCTGGGCGTGTTGAGCGGCGGGGAACGGACGCGCACGGTGCTGGCCGGGTTGATGGTGGGGGGGCACAATCTGCTGGTGCTGGACGAGCCGAGCAATCATTTGGATATTCCGTCGTCGGAGCGGCTGGAGGAATCGTTGCAGCAATTCGACGGAACGCTGCTGTTGATTACACACGACCGGATGTTGCTGGAGGACACGGTGAATGAGTTGTTGGTTTTCGAGGAGGCGGGGAAGGACAAACTTCCGGGGGTGCGGCATTTTGCGGGAACGTATCGGGAGTATGTGGAACAATGCAAGCGTGAGGAGGGGAAGCGGACGCAGGCGGCGGCGAAGCGGGAAGTGACCGTCGCTAAGCCGCAAGCGGCGGAAGCGGTTCCGTCTCCGCGCAAGTCCAACGCGAAGCGCAACACGCGGTGGGGCCACCTGTCGCGCAAGGAATTGGAGCAGCGGATCGCTTCGCTGGAAAAGCGACGGGCGGAACTGGACGCGATCCTGGCGGACGTGGATTTGTACCGCGACCCGGCCAGGGCGAAATCGACTCAGGCGGATCGGAAAAAAACGCAGGAAGAATTATCGCCGCTGGAGGAAGAATGGCTTCGTCGGGCGGAGGAAGAGGGCGGGATGTGACGGCAATGTCTCATAAAGTGGTGTAAGAATTGCATTTAGATCAATCAAACAGCCGCCTCAAAAAAATGAAATTAATCGCGTGTTAGCCCTTGATTTCTCAAAACGGCGTTGTAGAATAATGAGCGTTGGAGCAAATGCTCCACTTAACCTCGCCCCCGGAAGCCCGTGTCGTTGGAGTTCTCCAACGGCGCGGGTTTTTTTTATGGGGGTGATTGAGGGAGTAAGGGAGTAAGGGAGTAAGGGATTGAGGGAAAAAGGTAGAGCCGCACTCTTCCCTTACTCCCTCAATCCCTTCCCCCCAAACCAAGGCGGCCGCCCCTTTCGGGGCGGCCGCGGTTCGATCCGCGTGACTGGTAAGCCGAATTCTGTTCCCGCCCCCCCGGAAGCAAGCTTCCGGGGGGCGGGGGCGACCATTCCTCTACGTTCGCCGTTGCCGACGAACTTGAGCAACCTACCCGTTGCGGTGATCTTTCGATCAGAAGCCGGACTGCTCCTGGGGGCCGCAACTGTTTGGTCTTGCACGCGGTGGGGTTTGCCGTGCCCGTCTTCTCACGAAGCCGGCGGTGCGCTCTTACCGCACCGTTTCACCCTTGCCTGTGGAGGCCGGGGCCTCCCATCGGCGGTCTGTTCTCTGTGGCACTGTCCCTAAGCTCGCGCCCGGTGGGCGTTACCCACCACCGTGTCCGGCCGTGTTCGGACTTTCCTCCCGGTGGAACGGTTTCCTTTCGGACCTGCCCCACCCGGCGATCGCCTCCGTCACGCGGTCACTTCCATTATAGTATCGAATAGTGAGGAGTGGATAGCGAGTAGGGCCCTCTGAAAAACCCCATCCGCATCGCGGGGAGTGGGAACGGTTGGCCTCGCCGATCGTGGCGACCTGGTCGATGTCACCGGCTTGCCCCGCCTCGCCGACACGCTGCGCGACAGAGGCGCGAGCCAAGCCGATCTCGATCTGTTCAACTGGAAAAACTGGCGCCGCGTCCTGCAAGCCACATGGAAGTGATTACGCTCCCACCCCTCCAAGCCGGACCTGAGTCTTTTAATCCGGGGGCGAAGGCCCGGGTTCCGAAACACGTCCCCGTTTCATTGCCGAAATGAACCCGCCCCCAGCCGCTCGCGGCTTAGCGAAGCCCAAAACAGAAGATTCACCACAGAGGGCCACGGAGGAAGCAAACTGGCTACGGTTCCCGCTTGTTCGCTCGTTCCAGTAAAGTAATAATCAGGGCCGCATCGCTTTTCAATCGGTCTTCGTCTGGTCGAATAACCCAGTATTGCGTCTTCAATTGCGACCTTTCGGCGGGACTGAAACGCTCCTGAAGCCAACGGTCGAGTAGTCGCTGCAATGCCCGTTCCGATGAGCCGCCACTTTCAAGTAAAAGAGCTGTTCCATTGGTCGTCGGATATAGAGCCCCAAGATCCCAGCGGCCAGGCGTTGGCGATCCGATATGTCCATCAACCGTAAAACTCAGTTTCGTTCCACGAACGTCCTCAAATTGGAATCCAATGCTTCCACCGTCACGCCAACGAAGAAGTTGGACCAACTCCAAGGGCGGCTGCATAACGATATCAGAAGTAATCTCAATAGACTCATCGGAGGCTGCCTTGCTCATCTCAGGGGTACCGCAGCCGGCCAGAACAAACAGCAACCATGCGAACATGATGCCCTGCATCGCCAGTTGTTCCATAGTCACTCGTGCATCACACATTGATAGTTAGATGCCCCAGACGCCCAAAGGTTCCCACCGATTGCACAGTGAACGGATGGTATCAAGATAAATTATCAGCAAAACACCATCTGTTCTGTCTTCCTTCCTCCGTGGCTCCTCGTGGCCCTCCGTGATGAATCATTCATTTTTGAGTTTCGGGTTTCGAGTTTGATTCGTCATTCGAGTTTCGTCATTCGTCATTAACCCTTCGCCGTTTCCCCGATCCCCCGGAACTTCTCATATCGCCGCTTCAGCAGGTTTTCGATTTTGTAGCGCTTCAGGTCGCGCAGGTTTTTGATGATCCATTCCTCGACGCTGACGGTGGCATCCGCCGGGGCGCGGTGCGCTCCGCCCATGGGTTCTTCGATCACTTCATCGACCACGCCAAGCTTGAGGTTGTCTTTCGCGGTCAGGTGAAGTTGCTCCGCGGAGGCGGCGGCTTCGGCGCCGGTCTTCCATAAAATCGCCGCACAACCTTCGGGGCTGATGACCGAGTACCACGCATATTGCATCATGGCGATGCGGTCGCCGATGCCGATGCCCAACGCCCCGCCCGATCCACCTTCACCAATCACCACGCACGCAATCGGCGTTTTCAATCTCGACATCTCGCGCAGGTTCATCGCGATCGCCTCGGCTTGTCCTCGCTCCTCCGCCCCGATGCCGGGGTATGCGCCGGGCGTGTCGATGAATGTGACGATGGGCAGTTCATATTTCTCCGCCAGTTTCATCTTCGCCAGCGCCTTGCGATAACCCTCCGGGTGGGCGCAGCCGAAGTGACAGGCGATTTTTTCCTTCGTGTCGCGCCCCTTGTTGTGGGCGACGATCAGGCACTTGTGCGGCCCGATGCGACCGAAGCCGGTGATGATCGCCGGGTCGTCGCCGTAACGCCGGTCGCCGTGCAGTTCGCAAAAATCTTTCACAAATCCCCGAATGTAATCAATCGCCTGCGGCCTTCCGGGGTGACGAGCCACCTGCACCGTCTGCCAGGCGTTGAGTTTCGCATATGTCTTTTTCAGCAGTGATTGATGCGATTGCCGCAGCTTATCGACTTCGTCGGCGTAACCGGCTCCCGCTTTTTCGCTGTTTTTTTCCAGTTCGCCGATCTGCTTTTCCAGCTCGATCAGCGGCTTCTCAAAGTCAAGCTGGTACGTTCCACTGTATATCGTGCCGTTGGCCATAATTCGTATCCCTCGCCCGCGATCGCTCCCACTATCGCGGGCCGGCTGGTAATCCATTAGCATACGTTGATTCGCTGCCTGACGACAACCTCGGAATAGGCCTTGCGGCCTGCGGCTTGCGGACGATGACGCAAACCGCATCCCGCATCCCGCATCCCGCATCCCGCAAGCCGCAAGGCGCAACCCGCAAGGCGCAACGATGCTCGACCCGTCCATTCAACAACTGCTCATCGTCGGTCCCGGTCTGCTCGGCGGGTCCATCGGGTTGGCGCTGCGCGAACAGGGCTTCGCCGGGAAAATCGTCGGCTTCTCCCGCCGGCCCGCCACGATCCAAACCGCCCTCGACCGCCATTGCATCGACGAGGCGACCGCCGACCTGCCCGCCGCCGCCGCCGCCAGCGACTTGATCGTTCTCGCCACGCCGGTGCAGACGTTGTGCAAGTTGATCCAACAGTTCGCCGGAGTTGATCTTCCGGGGGTCATTACCGATGTGGGTTCGACCAAGCGGTCCATCGTCGCCTGTGCGGAGCGGCATCTGAAAAACCCCGCGAATTTCGTCGGCTCGCACCCGATGGCCGGCAGCGAACAGCATGGCCCGCAATCCGCCGACCCCCGCCTGTTCGCTGGCAAACCCGTCGTACTCACGCCGTGCGACAACACGAACACGCACGCCATCACCGTGGTCGAATCGCTGTGGGCGACGCTGGGCATGCGCGTGTTCCGCATGTCCGCCGATGAACATGATCACACCGTCGCCCGCGTCAGTCATTTGCCTCATGCGATCAGCGTCGCGCTCATGCTCCTCACCGGTCGCGCCCCCGGAAGTTCTTCCAGGGGATTGGACATCGCATCGACGGGGTTGCGTGATGTGACGCGCCTGGCGGGCGGCGACGCCGATGTGTGGGCGGAAATCTTCCTCGACAACGCCGCGGCGATGAAAGATACATTCGCCGAATACGAATCACTGCTGAATCAACTGCATCAACTGATCGACCGAGGCGACCGGGCCGCCCTGGTGCGATTGCTCAACGAAGCGGGCGAAATACGCAGGAATTGGCTTTGTGGACACTGACAGAAATGTTTCTTGTTAAGGATGCCAAACGATGAAATACGAACTGGGATTTCTCGGCGGGGGCAACATGGCCGAGGCGATCATCCGCGGCGCGATCAACGCCAGGGTGCTTTCACCGCAATCCATCATCGTCGCCGACCCGGTGGAGGCGCGGCGCGATGTGCTGGCCGCGCTCGGCGTGAACGTCACCGCCGACAACGCGCAGGTCATCGTGCAGGCGGATCGCATCGTGCTGGCCGTCAAACCGCAGATGCTTTCGCAACTGGCCGATGCGCTGGCGAAGATCGACGCGGCGAAACAGAGCATCATCAGCATCATGGCGGGCATCACGATCGCGAAAATCCAGCGGTTGACGGCCCCCGGAAATGAAGCGGCGAGGATTTGCCGCGTCATGCCGAATACGCCGCTGATGATTGGGCAGGGCATGAGTGCCGTGTGTGCAGGCCCCGGCGCGACGCGCGCCGATGTCGATTTCGCCGTGCAACTGTTCGCAAGCTCCGGCAGGGCGGTGGTCGTCGATGAATCGCAAATGGACGCGGTGACGGCGGTGTCCGGCTCCGGACCGGCATATGTGTTTTATCTGGCCGAGGCGATGACCGAAGCGGCGACGAAACTCGGCCTGCCCCCCGACATCGCCCGTACTTTGGTGCAACAGACGATCACCGGCGCGGCGGCCCTCATGCAGCGATCGGAACATGAACCGGCTGAACTTCGCCGCCGCGTCACCAGCCCCGGCGGAACCACGCAGGCGGCAATTGAGCATTTCGACGTGAAACAAGTGCGGGCGTCGATTGTCGAATCGCTGGGCAAGGCGGAAGCGCGAAGCAGGGAACTGGGGGAATAAGAAGGATTCTTCTCACAGAGGACGCGAGCCACAAAGACACAGAGAAAACCGGAAAGGCGGAAATACGAATCAAAATTTCTTTCTCGCCTTGTGACTCTGTGGCTCTGCGCCCTTTGTGATAATTCCCTTTTTTGTTGCGCTTCGCATTAATCGAAATACGCGCCCCAGAGGACTTTCAGGCGGTTGATTTCGGCGGGGTCGATTTTCTTCTTGTCGGACCAGATCGCCAGTTTCAGCGCGTCGTGTGCGGGGCTGGGCTGATCGCGCAACATGCTGACATCCTCGAGGGCGGTGCGCATCAGCGTGATGGCGCGGTCGGTGGCCATGTTCAAATTGCCGATGATTTCACTGAGCAATTGCTGCTGCGATTGACCGGGCGTGTGCGGCTTCCAGCAGTCGTAGTCGGTGGGCAACGCGATGAGGGCGTAGGCGATTTCGGCTTCACGAGCGAGTTTGGCTTCGGGCATGACGGTCATGCCGATGAGGTCGCCGCCCCAAGCGCGGTGCATGTTCGACTCGGCTTTGGTCGAGAATTGCGGGCCTTCCATGCAGACGTAGGTCGCGTGATCGTGGACATGCACGCCGCCCCCGGAAGCGGACATGCGACCGGCGGCGGCGAGCAGCCACTGGCGCATGACCGGACAAAACGGCTCGGCGAACTCGGTGTGAACCGCCGCGTGATCGAAGAAGGTGTTGTCGCGTTTGTAAGTTTTGTCGATGACCTGATCGGCGACGGCCAGTTCGCCGGGGTGGATGTTTTCACGCAACGAACCGACGGCCCCGGAGGCGATGATGTGCGTGACGCCGAGCGACTTGAGTGCGTAGATGTTGGCGCGGTAGGGGACTTGGGAGGGGTTGAAGACGTGGCCGATGCCGTGGCGCTGGCAGATGACCAGATCAACGCCGTGCCATTGGGTGGTTAGCAGGGGAGCGGAGGGTTTGCCGAAGGGGGTGGTGAGGTCGCCCCCGGAAGTTGTAGTGCCGCCGCCGGAAGTTTTGATACCGAGCGCGTCGCCCAGGCCGCTGCCGCCGATGATGCCGATGCGAAGGTTAGTCATGCGGGGATTCTAGCAGATACGGGGCGACAGTCTTACTCCTCTCCCCCAAGTGGGAAGAGGTTGGGTGAGGGGGATGAGCGCAAGACACGTCATGGGTGAGTTTGGAGGCGTGGCGTGATCCAGCGATCTACCCTCACCCCAACCCTCTCCCTGCAAGGGAGAGGGGGTAAGCACAGCGCCATGATGTGATCGATTCGTTAACCGATGGGAACCGGCAGATGATCGTCTTTTAGGGCGAGGATATATCCCTCGACGGCTTCCCGGATGTTGACGATGGCCAAGCCACGGGTTTCGCCTTGCGAAACACAGCCGGGCAGACTGGGACATTCAGCGACCCAAAAGCCATCTTCACCACGATAAACAATGACCTGACGCATGACTAAAGTGTAGCCGTAGTGGGTGACGGGTCAAGTGGATTGATTGGGCTTGTCGTTGCTTTGTGACAAGTTCTCCGGAACGAATCGCCAGTCCGAGATGCTTTCTGGAAAGGTGTTGCCGTGAGAATAAAGTTCGAGTGTACTTGCGAGCCCATCCTCAAAGAAGAGGACACTCCCTCCACCATACTGAATCTGAGTACTCTCAATGTACGGACTGACGGGTGAGACACGAAAGGATGTGCGAGGCATATCTGAGGGCACACGAAGTGATGTGAACGACCCCTTGCCTGTGAACTCACGCGCAACGGCCTGAACGTGTGAATGCTGTGCCCGTACAGCCGAATCCGGCGAGTTGCGGGCGATCCAAGCAAGAACATCACGTTCCAAAGGGGTGAATTCCATGTTGGTCCACATGCTATCTTCTCCGAAGAAAATGCACCAGTTTTTCACATTTTCGACAGTGCGATCAGTTGTTCGATGGTCAGTTGTTCGGGGCGGGCGGTGGGGGGGGGGATGTTGCGGTGTGTATTACGGCAGGTTCATCAGAAATGTATGCGGCGTAATCACGGCGATCCCCCGAAACGGATGAAGCGCGAGCAGGTCGCCATCACCGCTGAGGATGTGAGTTGCCCCGCCGCTGGCGGCCAGTTCCAGAAACTTGTTGTCCCCGGGGTCTCGGCAATCCGTGATGACCTGTGTTACTTCAACCTGTTCCGCCTCCCGTACCAGCGCGACAAGAAACTCCAAACGCATGTCTTTCGGAACATATGAATCGAACCGGGGTCGCCGAAGTACCTCATCCAGTTCCGCGACCGTTTGCTCGGATACCAGCAGTTTCCCCCGTGACACCGCGGCGTCGAACGCCCGGCGCGGCACGGATCGGGGCAGCAACATGGCGCTGACGGCGATGTTGGTGTCGATGACGATTCGTATTTCATTCATCGCGCAACATCGACTCCAGCTTTTCCGGGGTCAGGCCGCGTGCCTCGGCGTATCGACCGATTTCGTCCATGATCTGGTTCAAAGATCGCGCCGAACGATCCGTCAACTCTCGCAGACGGATGCTGAGCAGCAGTTGCAGTTTACGCCGGTCCTCGGCGGACGCGCCGGCAAACGCCCGTGCCGCGTCCGCATCGACTTGGAGAGAAATGGTGGTTGTCGGCATGTTTTACTCGCTTTCCAGCATCCGCGGATGTCAACGCATTATATCGCTCCAGAACGCGGCGAGTAAGCGAAAATATGCAGCGGTTGCCGGTATCCAACAATCCAATTATCGGATTTTCGACAACGCGATCAGTTGTTCGATGGTCAGTTGTTCGGGGCGGGCACTCGGTTCGATGCCGGGGGGGAACGGGGAATCGCGTCCGAGTGTCGAACCGATTTGTTTGCGGCGGTGTTGGAAGAGTTGTTGTACCAGTCGCATCAGGGCGGGGAGGTTATCGGTGAGCGGCTGCGGGCGACGTTCGAGCAATACCACGGCGGAATCGACCTGGGGGCGGGGCCAGAAGCAGGCGGGGTTGAGCGTGGTGAGGCGCTCGGCGGTGCAGGTGGCTTGGATGATGATGGAGAGGGGGCCGTAGTCTTTGCCGGATGAAGCGACCAGGCGATCCGCCACCTCATGCTGCACCATGATGATGGCGCGTCGCATGTTGGGATGATCGGCGCACAACGTGGCGAGCAGGGGGGAGGCGATGTTGTAGGGAAGATTGGCGACGAGCACAAAGTGGGAAGTGGGAAGGCGGAAGTCGGAAGTAAGAGATGCGACCACCGCGGGATTCAGGGTGTGTTTGGATTCGAGGACGTCGGCTTCGATGAGTGTGAAGTTGGGATGGTGGCCGAGGCGTTCGCGCAGAATCGCGCACATATCGCGGTCGATTTCAACGGCTGTCACATGCGTGCCGGCTTCCAGTAATGCTTCGGTGAGGACGCCGGTGCCGGGGCCGACTTCGAGGATGCGGCCCCCGCCCCCGCCCCCGCCTCCGCCCCCGGAAGTCGGGTCGGAAGCGACCTGTGCGGCTTGGATGATGAGTGCGAGTTTGTTTTGATCGACGAGGAAGTTCTGGCCGAAGCGTTTGCGGGGGTGCAGGCCGCGCTCGGCGAGAAGGGCCTTGATGGTGGAAAGCGTTTGGGGCACACCGATGCTCGGTTAGCGTGGGGACCAGGGTTTGCGTGGGCCGGCGGATGGACCGCGGGCGAATTTGGATTTCTGGGCGGCGCGTTTTTTGCGTTGTTCGTCCATGTAGGCCGCGAGTTGGGCCTGTAATTGCTTGATGTATTCGCTGATGAGGCGGACAACTTCGTCAGCGTCTTTTCGCAGGTCGGTCAGATGCACGGGTTTGAAATACTTCTGATCGGCGCAGAGGCCCAGGTCGTCGATCAGTTCGTTGATGCAGCCGTGCGAGCGGTGCATACAGGCGATCATGGTTTTCCAGTTGTCAGCATCATCATGCGCCTCTGCGATTTTGTTGGTCACCGCGAGAGCCGCCCGCTTCATCTGCGGCACCAGCACATATTTTTCATCCGGCGGGAGCTTGGTCGTCAGTGTGAAAATGCGATGACGGAAGTTTTTGGCTGCCTGGTAAACTTCAAGGTCTTCAAAGTTGATTGCCATAATGTGCCTCGGAAGGCCCGCGTCTCGGAAGACGCGGCTGATAAAGAGTGATGCGGCCCGCATCAGTTATTACAGACCCACGATGTTGAAACCCGCATCGACGTGGATGATTTCGCCGGTGACGCCGCTGCTCATATCGCTGAGCAGATACACGGCGGTGTTGCCGACTTCCTCGCCGTCGATGTTGCGTTTGAGCGCGGCTTTTTTGGCCTGGTGATCGAACATTTCGCTGATGCCTCCGACGGCCATCGCGGCGAGCGTTCGCAGAGGCCCGCCGCTGATGCTGTTCACACGAATTTTTTTTTCGCCCAGTTCGTAAGCGAGATAGCGGGTGGTGTGTTCGAGGGCGGCTTTGGCGATGCCCATGATGTTGTAACCGGGAATGACTTTTTCCCCGCCATAGTAGCTCATCGAGATGATGCTGCCGCCGCTGGGCATCAGGTCGTGTTTGACGACTTGTTGCGACATGGCCAGCAGCGTGTAAGCGCTGATGTCCAGGGCCTGCGTCCATGCGGCGCGGGTGGTTTTATGGAAGTTGCCGAGCTGGAGGAATTGTCGGTCGGCGAAGGCGATGGAATGGACGATGAAGTTGATGGAGCCGAAGTCGGCTTTGAGTTTGGCGAACACGGCTTCGAGGTCTTCGTCCTTGGCCGCGTCGCAAGCCATGACCCAGGGGTTTTTGACGCCGAGTTCCTCGACGGCCCCTCGCACGCGGCGTTCCATCTTGTCACCGGGCAGATTGGTGAAGGCGCAGGTTGCTCCGTGAGCGAGCAGTTGTTTGGTGATGAACCAAGCGTAGCTGCGTTCGTTGGCGATGCCGAAAACGATGCCCTTTTTGCCGTCCATGAGTCCCATGATGATCTCCAGTGTGAAGCGAAACCATCAGGGTAGCGGCGGGGCGAGGATGGGACAAGCGGGAGGGATTTTTGATTTGTGAATTGAGATTTGTGATTTGGAAACGGCACCACCGGCGATGTCCGCTGATGATACCGCTGTTATAAATCACAAATCCAAAATCACAAATCGTTCATCGCGCCTGCGGCGGATTGCTGAAACCGGGGATGCGGTTGGGTTCGCGTTTGACGGGGCGTTGGGGGAGGACGATTTTCTGACGTTCGGGGGTGAGGCGGGCGAGCAGTTCGTCGGAAGGGTAATACGGATGGCGGAAGTTGCCCCATGACGGGCCGTAACGATAGACGATGATTCGGCGTTCGCCGGGATTGACGCGCTTGGCCGAGCCGTGACAGATGGCATCGACGAAAAGCAGGGCGTCACCGGCGTTGAGGTGGACTTCGATGGCGGCTTCCATGCCGTCGGCGCTGCACGCCTCACCGGTTTTCATGGCATGGATGTCGAATTGGGGGTGGCGGATGTTGGCCTTGTGGGAACCGGGGATGACCATGGTCGCGCCGTCGCCGGGGCCGATGTCGTTCAGCGCCATGAGGATGTTGATTTGTCCGCAGTGGAAGTGGCCGTTGTGATAGCGGAACTGTGTGCGTTTGGTGCCTTCGTGCCCGCCGGAGTGGATGCCGATGGCTTCGCCGGGGCCTCGGACGTTGGCGAAGTTTTCGTCGATGAACAGGGGGCCGTGGTGGTAGTCGAAGGTTTCTTTTCCACCGACGAAGTGTTTGACCAGTTCGATCCAGTGGGGGTGGTCGATGAGTTGCTCGAAGGGTTGGCCGGCTTCGTAGATTTGCTGGAGGTTGACGCCGTCTTTGCCGCCGAAGGTGTGGGCGTGGACGCCGCCGACCCATTCACCGTGCTTCAGCGGCGGGGCGAGATGGATGATGCGGTCGATGCCATCGTTGATCTGTCGCAGATGATCGGGCGCGATGGCGTTTTTGAGGACGACGTAGCCGCGCAGGTCGAAGAGATATTCCTGCATCGGATCAACGGCGAGCGGGGTTGTCGCGGGCGAGTTTCCGGGGGCGGGGGCGGCGGTGAGGGTGTCGGGTGTCATGGGGATTGCTCCGTAAGTGTGATTGAGGCACTTGTAACTGAACTGTTTCAAAATGCGATTTCAACACAAGAGGACACAGAGTTCACAGAAGTGAAAACCGAGGAAAACAGATTAAAAATCCCTCTCTGTGTACTCCGTGCCCTCTTGTTGAAATCTCTTTTCGGTTTTTGCGAAAGTTCACTTGTAAGAAGAATATCGTGCGGTTAACCGGAAATCGTCTGGCAAAATCGCATGAAGTTCCGGTATCATCAGGTTATGGCCAAGGCGAGGAAAAATCTGAACACCATTCCGCCGCTGGGATTGCGTGTATGGAGCGGTCGGGCGGGGGGGATGCCTGTGGCGCATCGGCACGGCGATCTGGAATTGAATTTTATTTTAAGCGGGCGGATGACGTATCTGGTCGGTTCGTCGATGGTGGCGTTGCCGCCGGGCCGGTTGTGCGCGATCTGGGGGGCGGCTCCGCATCAGATGGTGCGGACGGATGAGCCGGTGCGGGCGCTGTGGGTGACGGTGCCGCTGGATGAGGTGATGGCGTGGCGGTTGCCGGAGGCATGGATGGGGATGTTGTTGAAGCGGGGCATCGTGGCGGATGCGAAACCGATGGCGGGGGATGAGGAACTGTTGCAGCGATGGGCCGGGGATTTGAAGCGGGGTGACGCGGCCCGGCGGCGCATTGTGCAACTGGAACTGGAAGCAAGATTGCGTCGAATGGCGCTGGCGGGCGACGTGAGGCGGCGATCAAAGTCGCGGGCGGCGACCGACGATGCGGGTAGTCCTTCTTCGCGGGCGGTGCGTTTGATGGCTGGTTACATCGCGGCACATTTTCGGCAGGACGTGAGCGTCGAACAGATCGCCGGGCATGTGGGGCTTCACCCGAACTATGCGATGAGTTTGTTCCGCAAACAGACGGGGCTGACGTTGAATCAATATCTGACCCGATCGCGCGTCGCCGAGGCGCAGCGGCTGCTGATGTCGTCGCGGCGACCGGTTCTCGACATCGCGTACAACAGCGGTTTCGGATCGGTCAGCCGATTTTTCGAGGCGTTTGGGCGGCACGTCGGCTGCTCGCCGCGACGGTTCCGGGGGCGGATGAGTCCATCCGGCCCCTCCGAATCGGGGGGCTGAACAGGACGCCGCATCCATTTGAATACGGGTTTTACCGTGTAAAATTGCTTGACTAATATTCTATTTTCGTCGAATATAGAATCATGGCCAGACCCTATCGAACACGGGATGATGAGCGGGATGTTTTTCGGGCGTTGGCGCATCCGGTGCGGCGGCGGATGATCGCGGCTTCGCTGGATCGTTCCGTTTCATTCGATCAGTTGCAACAACTGACTCGGCGCAGCCGCGCCACGGTCGCGTCGCATTTGCGGATTCTGCGTGAAGCGCGATTGTTCCTCGCCACGCGCGACGGCAAGGCCGTTTCCTATCGTGCCCGCCGGCAAACGCTTCGCGCCTGCCACCAATGGCTGACGGAGATGACGCATGTCGCCGACCGAGGGTAGCGAGTAGTGAGTAGTGAGTAGCGGCCGGCCCATGACGTGGGAACGGCCCGACACGCCGGTTCACACGACCCGCCGCACTACTCGCCACTCGCTACCCGATTCGGCAAGCCACGGGTTATCCAAAACTCATGTCTGAATAGAAAGTCGCGTCATCGTTGATCGCGACTGGGGCCGCGTCTGGTGCTGCGTCCGGGCTTGACAGGTCGCCGCGCGTCGGTACGCTTGTCACATGGCTACCTATTCTGACAAGATCGTCGCCGACGCGATCACCTTTGATGATGTGCTGCTGCTGCCCGCCCGGAGTGATTTTCTTCCGGCGGACACCGACGTGCGGACCCGCCTGACGCGGCGTATCACGCTCAACATCCCCCTGATTTCCAGCCCGATGGACACCGTCACCGAAGCGGCGCTGGCCATCGCACTGGCGCAGGAAGGCGGCCTGGGCATCATCCATAAAAACATGACCATCGAGCAGCAACTGCGAGAAGTCACCAAGGTCAAGCGCTCGGCCAACGGCGTGATCGTCGATCCGCAGGTGATGTCGCCCGACCAGCCGATCGCGCTGGCGCGGCAGTTGATGCGCGACTACAACATTTCCGGCCTGCCCATCACCGAAGACGGCAAACCCCGCGGCAAAGTGGTCGGCATCCTGACCCGCCGCGACCTGATGTTCACCGAGGCGGCCAACACCAGCCGGACCATCGCCGACGTGATGACCAGCAAGGATTTGGTCACCGGCCCGGTCGATTCGACGCTCGAACAGGCCGAGCAGGTGCTGAACAAGAACAAGGTGGAAAAGCTGCTGCTGGTGGATAAGGACATGCGACTGCACGGCCTGATTACGATGCGTGACATTGTGAAGTTGCAGCAATTTCCTCATGCCTGCCGCGACAGTCGGGGCCGGTTGCGCGTCGGGGCGGCGGTCGGTGTGCATCAGTATGATCGGGTCCGTGCATTGATCGAAGCCGACGTGGACGTGCTGGTGGTCGATACGGCCCACGGACATTCCAACAACGTCATCGAGACGGTGCGGAAGATCAAATCGGAGTTCGACATTGACGTGATCGCGGGCAACGTGGCGACGCAGACCGGGGCGAAGGATTTGATCGACGCGGGGGCCGACGCGGTGAAAGTGGGCATCGGGCCTGGGTCGATCTGTACGACGCGCGTGGTGTCGGGCGTGGGCGTGCCGCAGATCACAGCGGTGATGGAAGCGGTCGCGGTGGCCGAGGCGCTCGATGTGCCGGTGATCGCCGACGGCGGGATTCGTCATTCGGGCGACATCACCAAGGCGATCGCCGCCGGTGCGTCGTGCGTGATGCTCGGCTCGTTGTTCGCGGGTTTGGATGAATCGCCCGGCGAGATGGTGATTCACAAGGGCCGGCGATACAAGAGCTATCGCGGCATGGGATCGGCGGGCGCGATGATGAGCGGCTCGGCGGATCGGTATCGGCAGGCGGGCGTGACCGAGGCGCGCAAGTTCGTGCCGGAGGGCGTCGAGGGGCGTGTGCCGTATCGCGGGCCGCTGAGCGATTTCGTGTACCAGATTGTCGGCGGGCTGCGATCGGGCATGGGCTACTGCGGCACCCGCGGCATCGAGGAACTGCGACACGACGCCCGGTTCTGTCGCATTTCGTCGGCGTCACTGATCGAGTCGCACCCGCACAACATCGCCATCACCAAGGAAAGCCCGAACTACACGGTGGAATATCCGTCGGAAGAATAAGCCCGCTGATAATCTGGGGAATCTGACGCAGTGTGTGTCGCGGGCGATCCCCCCAATGTGAGACGGCACATTGATTTTCGGTTACTTTTCGCCGGTTGTCGTATTTGCCGCGAAATGAAGCGACAAAACAGTGGGAAAATATTTGACAAGTGCGATCAACGTGATATCTTTAGGGAGACTGAGTGATGGGACGAAAGAGAGAGACCCCCCCTTCACGCAAGTTGATAGTCTGATAGGGACCGAGAGAGGTTTTCTATTGAGCTATCCGTTGTGCATCATGGTCAAGGCCGGGCGGAATGTTGTTCGCCTTGACCGCGGGTGAAGTCGGCTAAATCCAGGCCGACACGTGCCTCCCAGAGCCGCCCGGTAAAGGTGGCGGAAGGGCACGAAACGATTTTCTCTCTCTCTCTACACCAGCCGCCCGCGTTGCTTCCTAACCGAACAGCGCGGGTTTTCTCATGGCGGGAAGCCGCATACCCTTCACCACGTTCGCGGCATATCCCCCCCAACTCTTGTATCATGCCCCCCATGCTCGATCCGCATCGTCAACAGCGTCTTCAGCAATTCGTCGCCTGGTGCAAACAGCACATCACCGGCGACGAAAAAGGCGAAGCCCAAATCTTCCTCGACCGCCTCTTCCAGGCCTTCGGCCAACCGGGATGCAAAGACGTCGGCGGAACCCCGAAAGCCGTATCCGCAAAACCCGCGGAGGAATTTTTTGAAATCTTTACAATCTATTCTTGGCTCTGCAGGCCTCGTAGGTTAATATCAAAAATCATGTTCGCGGTTTGTTTGCCGCGACATGCCGGAATCAAATAACCACACTCAATTGTTCGCTGCCATATGAAATCATTGGAATTATTCGTAGGGGCGGGTGGCTTGGCGATAGGAACGGCGCAAGCGGGACTGCAACACCAAGTCGTCATCGAATGGGATCACAACGCCTGCAATACCTTGCGGCGAAACCACGACTTCGGCGTGGAACACGTTCGCGATTGGCACATCGTCGAAGGCGATGTACGCGACTATGATTTCGCCCAACATCAAGGCAAAGTGGATGTGGTCGTTGGCGGACCTCCCTGCCAGCCGTTTTCCCTCGGTGGGAAACATCGCGGGCAACACGATGATCGCAATATGTTCCCACAGGCGATTCGCGCCGTTCGTGAAATCATGCCAAAGGCCTTCATCGTGGAGAATGTGAAGGGACTTCTTCGGCAAAACTTCGCCAATTATTACAGCTACATCATCCATCAATTGGCGTTCCCCACCGTCACGTCAAAAGGCGACGAAGAGTGGCCGGATCATATGGCTCGCCTTGAAAAGCTGAAAACGGGCGGGCGAAAGCCGAGGGAAACCCGCTACAACATCGTGTATCAATTGCTGAACGCGGCGGATTATGGCGTTCCACAATGCCGGGAAAGAGTTCTGATCGTCGGGGTTCGCGCCGACCTTGGTGTGGAATTCAGTTTCCCCCATCCGACGCACGGCCAAGATGCCCTGCTTTATGACAAATGGGTCAGTGGCGAGTATTGGGAGCGACACCGAATCGCCAAATGCAAACGTTCAACGATGCCCGCTTCCCTGCGCCATCGGGTGGAACGGTTGGCCTGCCTGACGCCGTCAATGATGGGCCAATCTTGGCGGACGGTTCGTGACGCCATTCACGATCTTCCCCGCATCGGCATGGGCCAGACTTCCCGTCAAGTCGCCAATCACTATTTGAATCCCGGCGCTCGTAGCTATGCTGGTCACACCGGGAGTCCTTGGGATGAACCGGCAAAAGCATTGAAAGCTGGCGATCATGGCGTACCCGGCGGCGAAAACACATTGCGCCTTGACGATGGATCGGTGCGGTATTTTTCCGTGCGGGAATGCGCCCGATTGCAGGCGTTTCCCGATGATTGGGCTTTCTCCGGATCATGGACGGAAAGCATGCGGCAGCTTGGCAACGCGGTTCCGGTGAAGTTGGCCGAGGTCGTGGCGTCTCGGCTGGTCGATGTCATCAGGCCGGTCGTGGGGCTGGCGGATTCGCTGGCGCAGGCTCTGCGGGGTTCGTACCACCAAGTTATCGTTTGACGGTTTTCAGCCAAGCCGTGTTCAACAATTTGGTCCAGAAAGCTCTGTCACTTTCAAGTAGCGAAAGGAAGTGTTTTTGAATGTCGGCATTCACCGACTCAACCGTATAGCCGCGTCGGGATGTTTGCCCTTTTGCCCATCCGCGGCCCCCATGGAGTACATCCCACTTTGAGAGTTCCGTCCGGGCTTTGTCACCATGTTTGCCGAAGCCCTGACAAATCCCGGTTTCCTTATTCCACACAGGGTGGTACAACGCGATGAGGAATGACTCGGCGGTCATTTGCCATCCGCTTTCTGTCGCAAGATAACGGCAGAAAAAGTCGGCGAGGTCCAAATTATCCGCGATTTCGATATTGTCGCGGTGCTTGTGAAGTCGCCTCGAAATACCCTTGCCTTGTTCGCGGGGCGTAATGGTGTGCAGTTCGTCGGGATCCCCCTTGCCTACATAAATTGGGCATTCCGTTCCACTGATTGGAGCGTAAGCGGGGTACTTGCCTCGGTAGTAGATCGCGTATATCCCCGCTCCATAGAAATCTTGAATCTTCGCAAGGGGTATAAGTGGTAACGATTCCAACTCTCGCCCAATCAGCCGGCCAATAGTGGCGGGGGCGAACAATTCGATGCGACCCACTGGTTGACGTACCGGGTCCAACTCATCAAGCATGTCATCCAAACGCCGTATCGCGGTGTGCATGGTTTTCACCAGCCCCGTGTTGGCCTGCCCACGGCGATGGGCCACTTCTCCCATATTTTCGGGTATCTGCTTGAGGAACGCCTTGAGTATCTTGGTGAAGTTCGCCAGATCGAAGGTATGATCGCTTTTATCAGTGTTCGCCATACCCGCTATGATCGGAGATTCTCTGGCGTAGTCAACCATGGACACACTCAGCCCCCAGGAACGCAGTCGCATCATGTCATTGGTGCGCGGCAAAAACACCCAGCCGGAATTGATCGTTCGACGTTTGATACATCGGCTTGGTTATCGTTACCGGCTGCACGTCCGCGATTTGCCCGGTTGTCCCGATTTGGTTTTTCCATCCCGCCGCGCGGTGATTTTTGTTCATGGTTGCTTTTGGCACCGACACGCTTGCGGCAATGGCCGGCGCTTGCCCAAATCACGAACCGCGTGGTGGCGAATCAAATTGGGAAAAAACCGACAACGTGATCGGAGTCAACGACTCAAACTCCGACGGCGAGGATGGCGGGTGTTGGTTCTGTGGGAATGCCAGTTGGGCGATGTCGAGTGGTTATCCGAACGCATTAGTTGTTTTTTGAATTGATTATTGGAGTTGCCGGGGCGCAGCCCGTTGAAGGATGCCCATGCGGCGCTCGACGCGGCGGTGTTGAAGGCCTACGGCTTTTCCGCCCAAAAAGATTTGCTGGGGCAACTACTGGCATTGAATCTGGCGGTGGCCGGGCGGATCGCCGACGGTCAGCCGGTGACGGGGCCGGGTGTGCCTGAGGGATATGGGGATGCCGCGGAGTTGGTGAGCGATGATTGCATTCAGCCATAAGCGGCGGAATGTTCGGAACCGCGTTCGCTGATTTTGCACAATGGCCGGGGCCACCCGATTTTACAGCCGATTACCGGTAGTGCTTGTCCGCGAAATCAGGGCGAATCCCCGATCAGAAATCCGCAAAATTATCTTGACGAAGCCCCTGTCGTGGTATAAGTTTGTAGTGGTTGCAAAGCGCCCCTGTGCAACTGTGTGAAACTGCCCCCTAGTTTCCTCAGCCGGGCGACGGAAGTAGAGAGCCGTCGCCATGGGAAGTCGCGAGAGAGTTGGCTGGTTGTGATTTGAGAGGGAATGGCTGGGGTACGGAGAGAGAAACATCTGTTTCTCTCTCTTTTTCATTGCCCCAATCCATCATCGCATCCCCCCGGGCATCGCCATCCATCACGCGTAATTCCCATGCCGGTCCAGCAGTTCGATCAGCCATTGATAGGTCCGCCAGCTCACGCCCGGCGGAACCGAATGGTCCGAATGATAAGCGTAGCCCCGATTCGTCATGCCCGACGCCAGCTTGCTCCGCACTTCGTGTTCCAACGCCTCACGATCATTGCGGCAGGCCACCGTCATGTCGATGTTCCCGAAGAACGACAACCGGTCCCCGTACCGCGGCGCCAGCAGCCGCACGTCCATGTTCGCCTTGGCCTCCATCGGTTGGAGGCAGTCGTAGCCGTTCTCCACGAACGCATCGACCAGCGGTCTCACGTCGCCGTCGGTGTGGTAAATGAACTTCAGGCCGTGGCTGTGCGCCAATCGCACCAGACGCTGATGATCGCGCTGAATCAGTTGCCGGTACATGTCCGGCGAAAAGAACGGCCCGTGGTTGTAGCCCACATCGCCGAACACCCAGATCGCGTCGGCGCGCAGGCCGGTGTCCAGCGCCAGTCGCCATTCCTTGATGAGCAGGTCGGTGTAAGTCGCCGACATGTCCGCGACCCACTCCTGCTCCTGCGCCATGGCCATCAGCAACACTTCATCGCCGACCAGTTGCCTCATCGCCTCGAACGATTCGACGCCGTTGAGCGTGCAGAACTTCTCGGCGTGATCCATCGCCTTCCATCGCGGCAGCCATTGCGACTTGCCCGGCGCGATGCTTGGCTCGGCCGCCAGCAGGGCGGGTTTGTAAATCGTGTACCACTTGTCCGGCCCGTCGCAGCCGAACGCGATATGCTCCGGCGTACCCCAACGATCCTTCCACACCCGCTTGACCTGGCCCATGTCGTCACGAACCACCTTCGTCTGCGCGTCTTCCTCCAGCACCTGCTCGCTGCCGGGAAACGGCCGGGGCCATGCGAACACGATGCCCTCCACGTCGCTTCCCAAACGGCGCAACGCCGCCTCGCCATCGCCTTCAAATCCTTCGCCGTTCCATCGGGCGATCGTCTCCGGCCAGTAACCGTCGTGACGCGGTATCCGGTCATGGTCCCGCCGCTCCAACATGCGTGTCATGCGTTCGCGGCTGGTCAACTGCGCTGCGGTCGTCGCACCCATCGTTTTTTCCTTCTGAAAGTCAACTCCCACGCACCGCGTCAGTCTTCCGCGATGGGTGGCATGAATTGACATCACCGGTCGCTCGCGGACATAATTATTCGCCAAAATATCCTGATTCACAATTGCATGGTTTGGTAAAAAGTGGTCCAGAATGAAACTTCATCTCCGTGTACCGTTTGCCGGCTGACGCTGGACGCCCCGCCCCGGGTGGCGTTCGCCGCGGTGGGCGTGCATGGCTTGCGGACCCGGCGAGACAGCTATGTGCTGCCCGACCTGTGGGCGATCCATCTGTATTTGCGGCCCGCGCGTTTCACGCTGCCTGGTCACGATTACCAGCTTCAGCCCGGTGATGTGTCGCTCACCCCGCGAGGCCGGCGATCCGTTTACCAGTGGCAGGGAACCTGCGAATTGCTCTGCGCCCATTTTCGCGTCCCCAAACATGCCGCCGGGCCTGGCCGGGTGATGCCGGTGGTCGCATCGGTCAGCGACGATCTGGGCCGGTGGCGCGACCGGATGGAAGCGATCATCGCCGCCCGCTGTTCGCCCAAGGCGAATGCCGTGTTGTGGACCTTGCTGTGGGAATTGCACGAACGCGCCGTCCGGGGCGATGCGTCGGTCGATCCGGCCCTCGAACGCGCCACGCAATGGATCGAACTGCATCTGAACAAGTCGTTCCGCATCAGCGACCTGGCGCGGGCCGTCGGAGTTTCACACACCTATCTGGGCCGGTTGTTCCGCATCCATCACCGCGCGTCGATCATCGGATACGTTCGCACGCGCCGGGCCGAACGCGCCCGCCACTTGCTCGAACACACCACGCAACCAGCCAAGGCGATCGCCTCGCTGGTCGCCATGCCCGATCTTCAGCGATTGAACAAGCTCCTCCGTCGCGCCTACGGCCACGGCCCCCGTTGGTTTCGATAGCCGCCGATCACAGCAGTTGGCGCTGCTGGATCGACAGGTAGCGGTTGATGACCCGCACCGTCAGCGTGCGCGGGTCGGCTTCCGTCACGTTCACCGATGATTTGATCAGTCGCAGCACATCGGCGTCGCGCTCGGCGAGCAGTTGGCCGGCGGCGAGCGTGGCGTACAGTCCCTCGCTTCGCACCGGCGTCGCGCCGGCGACCTTCGCCATCAATCCGTCTCGCAATCCCACGACCACCACCACGTGCCGCCGGGAAATCAGCCGCATCCGCTCGGCCAGTTCCGACGCCAGTTGCGGGTCGTTGAAGTCGGTGAACACGAACACCAGCGCGCGGTGGCTCTGACGCCGCCGCAATGTTTGCACCAGCGCGGTGTACGAGGTGAACACGCCCTTCGGCTGCAAATCGACCAGCGATTGCATCAGAAGCTGCCGCGACGCATCGCTGTTGCCCGGTTTGATGACCGTCGCCACCCGGTCGGCGAACGTCACCAGCCCCACGCGGTCGCCGTGACGCATCGACGTATCGGCCAGCATCACCGCCGCGTCGATCATCCGGTCCAGCGTCGTCATCGCCCCCGCCGGGTTGCCCATCATCCGCCCGAAGTCGATGCACAGCAGCACATCCCGGCTGCGTTCGGCGTGATACAGATTCGTCACCGGCTTCATCCGCCGCGCCGTCGCCTTCCAGTTGACATCGCGGAACTGATCGTCCGGCAGATAGTCGCGCAGTTGCTCGAATTCGCGCCCCGTGCCGATCTGTCGCTGGCGATGCACACCCAGTTGCATCAGCGCCCGGCTCCGCTGCAACTGCTGATATTCGGTGAGCTGCCGCAGGTCGGGGTACACCGTCATCGCCTGCCGTTCGCCCGCCGCCCATCGCCGCACACCCAGCCGGTGCCGGCTCGACACATCCATCGTCATCGGCGAAAACTCAACGCTCCCGCGCCGGCGCGGCGTCACCTTCAACCCGATCGTCACCGTTTCCAGCGGTTCGACAAACACATCCGCCCCGTCATCCAATCCCGCGATGCTTCGGGGCCACGGCTGGCGCAGCCGCACCAACACGCCGCGCTTGCCCCGGTTGGTAATGACGAACTCCAGCGTCGATTCCCGGTCGATTTGCAATCGCGCCGGCCAGCGCCGTTCCACGCTGATCTCCGCTTGTTTGAACGACGCGCCTTCCAGCACACACAGCCCGATCACCATCGCATCGAACAACAGCGCGGCGTAAAGCAGCTCCGGCCGCGCCGCGCCGGCGAGACACAACACCGCCCCCGCGATCAGCAACATCAACGTGGTTCGTCCGGGTACGATCATCGCGGCACTTCGATTTTGTCCAGGATGGATCGCAGTACGCCCGCCGGTGTTTCACCGCTGATTTCCGCCTCGGCGGTCATCACGATGCGGTGGCCCAGCACCGGCTCGGCCATCGCCACCACGTCGTCCGGCGTCACGAAATCACGACTGTGAATCAGCGCCCTCGCCTTGGCCGCCTGAAGCAGGTAAATCGAACCGCGCGGCCCGGCCCCCATCACCAACGCCTCATGCTTGCGCGTCGCCAGTACCACCTGCAACACATACCGCATCACACCCGGCTCCACACGCACCCCCGGAAGGGCTTGCGCGATCGTCTGTAATTCCGCGACGGTCAGCACCGGCTTGATCGCGTCGGTGATTTGTTCATCCGGCGCCTGGCCCCGGTGAATGCGGTCGAGGATGCGCATCTCCGCCTCGGCGTCGGGGTAATCCACGCGGATTTTCAGCATGAAACGATCCTGCTGCGCTTCGGGCAAGGGGTACGTGCCCTCGAACTCGATGGGATTTTGCGTGGCGAACACGGTGAAAATCGGCGAAAGCTCGCGGCGGTCGCCGTCGATCGTGGCGTGACGCTCGCTCATCGCCTCCAACAGCGCGGCCTGCGTTTTGGCCGGGGCGCGGTTGATTTCGTCCGCCAGCAGCAGGTCGGTGAAAATCGGGCCTGGACGGAGTTTGAAGTTCTGTTCGCGCAGGTCGAACACGTTGGTGCCGGTGATGTCGGAAGGCATCAGGTCGGGCGTGAACTGGATGCGCTTCATGCGGGCGTGCAGCGCGGCCGACAGGGCGCGAACGGTCAGTGTTTTCGCCGTGCCGGGCACGCCTTCGAGCAACACGTGGCCCCGCGCCAGCAGCGCGACCATGATCTGTTCGATCATGGCGTCCTGGCCGATGATGATTTTGGCGACCTCGGCTGCGACGGCCTTGAGGCGGTCGGCGGCCCGCGACAGTTCGGGGGCGGCGGGGGCGGGCGAAGCGACGGGTGACGCGGCGGTCGGGGTGTCGGTGGTGATGTCGGGTGTGTCGTTCACTGGGGTAGTTCCCTGCAAAGTTGGGTGGTCCGGGCGAGTAGTTCCATCAGTTGGCGATCCGTCGCATGGCGGCGACCGTGTTCGGTTTTCCCTCGCAGCAAATCCAAATCGCGCGTCACCGCGTCCCACCGGCCCGCGGCCCGCGCGGAACGTGCCGCCAG
>Ga0172380_10003104_pt1 | contig 23684 bp, 24 predicted proteins | sample Leawe162metaG_FD_119747 | JGI IMG/M metagenome (GOLD analysis project Ga0172380, IMG submission 119747) | Leachate microbial communities from a municipal landfill in Southern Ontario, Canada - Leachate well 162 metaG | ecosystem: Engineered > Solid waste > Landfill > Unclassified | place...
CAAGCAGGAAAACCGCGAAGCAGACCATCAACACCTGCGAATCGAGCTGCACGGCCAGGCGCGCCGCCGGCCAGGTCGCCAGCAAGGTGGCCAAGCCGAGCAGCCCGGCCGTGCGTAGCGGCAGGTGATGGCGCTGGCGGTAACGCCAGAAGGCGAGCAGCACGTTCGGCGTGATCATCACCAGCGCCGTGCCCTGCGCCATCTGCTGATCCATGCCGAAGCCCATGGCCAGGACGGGAATGGCGATGATGCCGCCACCGATGCCGAGCAAGCCGCCGACGCCACCAAGAACCGCCCCCAACAGCAGCGGCACAAGCAGGGCGAAGGAAGCGAGCGAAATATCCATGGCAGGTCGGCTGAGGTACGAAAGGGGAGGCACAAGGATATCAACCACGAATCGGAATACAATCCACAGAATTGTCACTTCACCATTCACGAATCGTGAAAACTACGCCACAACTCGACGACCTGCGCCTGTTCTGTGCCGTCGCCCGTAACCGCAGCTTCGCCGCCACCGCGCGCGAACTCGGCGTCTCCAACGCCTTCGTCAGCAAGCGCATTGCCATCCTTGAAGCCACGATGGCCACCACGCTGTTGCACCGGACGACACGCAGCGTAGCGCTCACCGAGCCGGGCGAGACGGCGCAGCAATGGGCGCAACGCATCCTCGACGACGTCGACCAACTGGCCGACGCCGTCTCGCAGACGCGCAGCGAACCCGCCGGCCTCTTGCGCATCTGCACCAGCGCCGGCTTTGGCCGCAACCGGGTCGCGCCGGCGCTCTCGGCCCTGGCCAAGCGCCACCCGGCACTGGAAATCCAGCTTGAACTGCTGGATCGACCAGTCGACCTGATCGAGGAAGGCTTTCACCTCGACATCCGCTTCGGCGAAGCGCACGAGCCCTACCTGATCTCGCGCCGACTCGCTGCCAACGAGCGCGTGCTCTGCGCCGCGCCGGCCTATCTGAAAAAATGGGGAAAGCCGAAGCGCCTCGCCGACCTCGCACAGCACCGCTGCATCGTCATCCGCGAGCGCTATCAGGACTTCGGCCGCTGGACGCTACACGGCCCGCAGGGCGAGGAAACGGTGAAGGTGAGCGGCCCGATGTCGGCGAGCAACGGCGAGATCGTGCACCAGTGGGCCATCGATGGCCACGGCATCATCCTGCGCTCGATCTGGGATGTGGCACCGAGCCTGGAGCGCGGCGACCTCGTGCGCGTGCTGCCGGATTATTCGCAGCGGGTGGATGTGTGGGCGGTGTATCCGTCGCGGCTGTCAGCGTCGGGGCGGTTGCGGGTGTGCGTGGAGTTTCTGGAAGAGCGGCTGACGGAATAGCATGCACAAGGCATTGCGTGCCACTAACGGATATCGGCCGAAACAAACCTGGATTGCAGTGCCGCAGGCAGGGTTTTCGGTTTTTCTTTCGCAGCGTATAGTTATAACATTGTAAAACTTTGCCAGGAGATGACCATGCGCACCGCCATTCGAAAAATCGGCAACTCACAGGGAGTATTGATTCCGAAGCCCATGCTGGTTGAAACCGGCCTGGACGCCGATGTCGATATCTCCGTGGAAAACGGAACCATCGTGCTGCGCCCGATTCGCGATCACCAGCCGCGTGCAGGCTGGGCCGACGCGGCGCGCGAGCTCGCCGCGCAAGGCGACGATGCCGCGGTCTGGCCGGAATTCGCCAGCGCTGAAGATGCTGCGCTGACATGGTGAAGGTGAAACGCGGCGACATCTGGCTGGCCGCGCTCGACCCCACCGTCGGCGCCGAGATTCAGAAAACCCGCCCCTGCGTGATCGTCTCGCCTCCGGAGATACATGACTGGCTGCGTACCGTACTCGTCGCCCCCATGACCACCGGCAGCCATCCCGCGCCGTTCCGCATTCCCGTCAGCTTCGGCGGCAAGAAGGGCCTGATCCTGCCCGAACAGATGCGCTCGCTCGACAAGGTGCGGCTCGTCAAGCGCATGGGCAAGGTGAATGCTGCGACCCTGTCCGCGCTGCTGGGCGTGTTGCGCGATACCTTCGAGGAATAGTTGTGCGCGAAGCCAGTGCGGTCAGATTGTCGGCAGACGTGTATACCAATTGAAGCTGCCCCCTATAGCTCCTATAGCTCTATAGCTCCTTTGGCCTGTTTGATTCCTGCAAAGACAAGCACGAATCAGAATTCGGCCGGCCCAAACTGACGGTACAGCGTCGGCAAGTGGCGCAACGACATCCGGAACTGACTTCTGGCCTTAACCTTAGATCGGGTAGTGCTTGCCGCCATAACTTTTGAACCGGGGTCAAACACCACCAGACCTGCCGATACCGCCGCGAGATATCGGGTGAAATCCGTGCCCTCACCAAGCAAGGCGGGACTCATGTATTTGTATGCAGGATCACCATCCTGGCGCGACTCGTATGGAACATAAGCAGCATGCGCGTGCTTCTTGTTCCAGCCCAACATCAGATCTGCGTAACTCCATCCAGCAACGCACTCGCCGGAATCCGTCAGCAACTCGATTGCCCCAGCCACATCAGTGACGATGTTCTTTTTTTCGTCGAAGCCGCGCAGCATCATCGTTAGGCATGTTTTTTCGTTTCGACAGCCTGCACGATGGGTGCCGGTAAAGTAGAGCGTGTCATCCTGCGTTGGACTTCCGAACCGCCGGACAAACGCCTCTACCCCCTGCTGCCCATAGAGCCCGGCATCTGGCTCAGGTGTCATCAGCGTGATTCGATCACGGCTGTACGCCTTTATCTCCCAGCCGAGATAGTCTGGTTCAGCACGGCCGTTCGGGATGATGCCCAGTAGCGCTTCAAGGGTGTATCCGCCACCATTCCGTGCCTTGTAGGGGATCGCCTCACCAGCCTTATTGAGGCGCATAGAGTCATGCCACCCGTGATCACGTATCTCGCTGAGTCGCTTAAGCAGAGCCAGCTTCGAATCAAAGCGAGGCAGCGGCAGTTCGTAGAAGACGCTCTTTGATAGGTACCTGCCATTATTCTGGTGGCTGGCGAATTCCCTCGCCAAGGCGCTGCCCGCAGGAGCCAAATACGCCAGCGTCTCACCCGCACCGGTGATCGCGAAAAACAAAACACGTCCATCCGGTCCCTTGTTGAACTTCCGCATCTCGGCAGGCACTGGCTGCAAATGCTCGCTGGGCGCCAGCCGACATCCTCGAAGAAAGCCTGACAACCGAACCTCCGGGTATTTCGGATAGAGGATCAGCTGGGCTCCCTGGGCGATTTCCGCTGCATCCTCGGTCACCCAGTAAAGCCTCAACTTTGCCTTGTAGTTCGGCACCTTCTGCGATGGAAATGCCTCGATCTCCGCAAACGGGAACATCTGGAGGATGTCAAAACTACCCCCGAGATAAATCTGTTGCTTGCAGTTATCGTTCTCGGCAAGCTGTTTGGAAAAGGCATTTATAGCGCCGAGATCAACAAAACGCTGCAGCAGCGACGAGATAGTGGGAAACACGGTGCATTCCTCATGCGATAGGAATGTTGGATATAGCCACCGCCCATCACAGAGGTCAAGAGGAACCGGAGTATTTATGCTGACGGCTCTTGAGAGCCACCAGTGATTTCTGCGTAAAGTGCCGCCAGCCGCTCTACACCACTACGTAACTCGCATTCCCAAACAATCACCACTGTCCACCCAAGTTCGTTGAGTGCATTGATCTGGTACTGATCACGAGCGACGTTATCGGATAATTTGTTAGCCCAAAAATCCGCCCTACTGCTCGGCTTCGTCGCGTACTTGCATCCGGCGTGCTGATGCCAAAAACAGCCATGCACAAACACAACCTTTCGAAACCTCGGCAGCACGATATCCGGCTTTCCCGGCAGGTCGGCCACATGAAGTCGAAAGCGCAGGCCACGACTATGCAGATAGCGCCGCACCACCAACTCAGGCTTCGTATCCTTACCCCGTATGCCGGACATCATCCGGCTACGGGTTGCCTTGTCGACTACATCAACCATCAAGCGTTGAGCTGGATTCCTGCGGCACGCATGAACACGGGGTAAGCAGCCTCGATCATTTGCTCGTGACCCAGTTCGCGCTCCAATTCGCTCAGCAACAAACGAAGTTCTTCCTGTTCGCTTGCGGAGAATGTGCGCGTGCCATCGGCAACACGGATGACATCGGCCGGATCATCCTCGGGATGAAACAACAGATCGCGACACTGCATTTCTGTAAACCAGACCAGTGCGCCGTCAAACGACATTTCACTTAACTTCGGGATGCGGGATTCGATTTGCATGGCAACTCCTCAGGCAGTGGCGTAACGAAGGGGAAGCTCCGGTTCCAGGATGTCAGCCTTCAGAATCGGCTGCATCAACCGGGCAACGTGGGACATCACATCAACGACAACTGAATTTCCAAACTGCTTGTAGGCTCGCGTATCGGAACAGGGAATCCGGAACGAATCCGGGAAACCCATCAGGCGGGCGCATTCGCGCGGCGTCAGCCGCCTCGGGTTCATGCCCTCCCCCTGATAGACAAGAATCTCCGAACCATCCTTGTAGTAACGGGCAGACAGCGTGCGGGTCACACTCTCCGGGTTCACCAGGCCGAAGCCGAAGCCGTTGCCCTTGGCTCGATGCTTCTCCGCATAGGCTTGCAGGTACGCCCACAGCTTGGGGGTCAGCGTGTACTTGGGATCAACCTGCTTCGCAGCGTGGTTGAAGAAACGATCGCCATCCCACGGCAACATCGGCTCACTGCCGTCGCAGCGATGCAGGATTTCCTTGAGCTTGTGCTCACCTTTCTTCGGCAGCGGCAAGGCATCCCAGTCGAAGTTAACCGTGTCAGCCTTACGGAAACCGACAATGAGAATGCGTTCGCGGTGCTGTGGCACAAAGTGCGCTCCATCGACCACACGCGGGTAAATGTCGTAGCCCAGATCAGCCAGCGAACGCTTGATGACGTCGAAGGTACGCCCCTTGTCGTGAGACATGAGGTTCTTCACGTTCTCCAGCAGGAACGCTCGCGGCTGCTTTGTTTCGATGATGCGGCAGATATCGAAAAAGAGCGTGCCCTGTGTTTCGCATGCGAAACCATGGGCACGGCCGAGAGCATTCTTTTTCGAGACGCCAGCAATCGAGAAAGGCTGGCAGGGAAAACCGGCGAGCAGCAAATCGTGGTCAGGAATTTCCGCCGCATCCACCTGTGTGATATCGCCGTTGATGGGATGACCATCGGGGTAGTTCTCGGCATAGGTCTTCTGCGCGTAGCCGTCCCATTCGCTGGTAAAGAGGCAGCGCCCGCCAATTCCCTCGAAGGCTTGTCGGATGCCGCCGATTCCGGCAAAGAGATCAATGAAGGAAAAAGGGGCATCGCCCTCGATGGGCGTTTCCAGCGGGAGCAGGCGCTGCAGGCCGAAGACATAACTCTGCGGAACGGTCTGCTTGGCTATCCAGTGGCGGACAGTGCGGGTTGTGATGCCAAGGTGTTTGGCAATACCCACCTGGGAATGATGGCGCAGGGCTTCTGCGAAGTACTGCGCTGCAAGGTCCTTGTCAGGGCCGGTATGAATGACGGTAGCCATGGCGACACTCCGCTGGGAATAAAAGCGGAAATTACGCCTCTTTTCGCCCCAGAGCAAGTGTATCGACCCGCGAAAGGCTCCGGGCCGTCTTCAGTGCTATAAGCGGCTGACTTTGCTGCGAGAGACGTGCGTTGATGCGACTAGGTCGCGCTGGCTGCGTTCCCCGGCCAGGTGCGATGAACCATGCCCAGTGCCCCGGCGTAGCCAACGAATTCACTAACGGCAGCGTGGGCATGACTCAGCCCCGCGCGGTTTGATTGGTTTGAACGAGCGCCTGATGCTCGCGGGCAAATTCAAGAATGGCGGCGGGGGAAAGCGGGGAAAGGGGACGCTACCCTTTGTGCCCCCCCCTCCAAAGGGGGTCAGTTTGTTTTCAGTAGCCCCCTGAAACGGAGAGACTGCCTACTTCCCCCGCCGTTCCCGCACCGTCTCCAGGTGCTTGCACAGCATCTCCGTTCCTTCCAGCAACCTCGGCGTGTGCCGCTGGATCAGCTCGGGCTGCACGAAGAACAGGTTGTCGCGCTTCACCGCCTCGATGCTGGTCCACTTCTTCCAGTCGTCCAGCCACTCCGGGCGCGAGTCGCCCATGCCGCTGGCGATGATGGCTTCCGGGTTGGCGGCGATCACGGCTTCCACTGTCACCGTCGGCGCCATGGTTTCCAGCTTGCCGAAAACGTTTTCGCCGCCGCACAGGCGGACAGCGTCGGAGATGATCTGCTTCTTGCCGATGGTCATCAGCGGCTGTTTCCAGATCTGGTAGAAAGTGCGCACGGTCGAGCGTTGGCTGTAGCGAGCAGTAAGGGCGGCCAGCCGCTCACGGAAGGCGTTTGCCGCCGCCTGTGCTGTCGCAGCCGTGCCGGCAAGTTGGCCGAGACGCTCGATTTCGGTGGGCACATCGGCGATCTGGTTCGGCTGCGAAATGTAGATCGGGTAGCCCATTGCCTGCAGCTTTTCGATATGAGCCGGCGCGTTGCCGCTGTACCACGCGACGATCAGATCCGGCTTGTGTGACGCCACGGCCTCCAGATCGAAACGCGAATAGCCGCCAACGCGCGGTATCTTTTTTGCCGCTTCCGGGTAGTCGCTGTAATCCACCGTACCGACGATTTGTGCGCCGGCGCCCGCCGCAAACAGCGTCTCGGTCATGTGCGGGGCGAGACTGACGATGCGCTGCGCCGGCCGGGCCAAGCGCACCGTTTTGCCGAGATCGTCACGGACGCTGACTTCGGCATGAGCAAACGGCAGCAGGAATACACCTGCCGCAGCGGCGCAAAGACGCAGAGAAAACGCAGAGAAATTCACTTGGATTCCCAGTCATTGATAGCGGCAGCCAGACGCTGCCATTCAGGTTCGTTGCCCGGCAGACCGAAACGCAGCCCGGGGATGTCGGAAAAGAGGCGGACCAGGATGCCACGCTGGGCGAGGAAATCATGCAGCGCCACGGCTTCAGCGCAGGGCAGCCAGTAGAAGAGTTCGGTGCGCACGCCGCTTTCCGCTCCCTCACCCAGGGGCGCCAGCAGTTGCGCCAGCCGCTCGCTGGCAAGCGCCAGTTGCTGCCGCGCTGTTGCCTGCCAGGCGCTGTCTGCCAGCGCTGCCGCCGCCACCGCACGGGCGGGACCACTGACCGCCCAGGGGCCGATGGCTTCGGCCATACGAGCGCGCAGCGCCGGCTGTGCAAAGAGAAAACCGACACGCGCACCGGCCAGGCCGAAAAACTTGCCGATCGAGCGCAGCACGATCAGGTTCGGTGCGACCTCGGTACCGGCCACATCGGCCACGCAATTGGCTGGATCGGCATCGCCAAAGGCTTCGTCGACCACCAGGGTGCCGCCGCGTTTTTGTAGCTGAGTTGCAGCGTCGAGCAGTTCGTCGCGACTGAAAACGCGGGCCGTCGGGTTGTTCGGGTTGCACAGCAGGATATTCGGCGTAGCGGCCGCCAGCGCCCGTGGCAGCGTGGCATTCTGCAGGCGGCGCAGCTTGTGGCCGGCACGCTCCCAGGCCTGCGGGTGCTCGGCATAGATCGGCGTCAGGCAAGCTACCGCCGCACGCGGCAGCAAGGCCGGCAGCCACTGGATGGCGGCCTGCGAGCCGGGCAGGGCGAGCAGGTTGGGGTTGCCGTAACAGGCCGCCGCAGCCGCTTCCAGCCCGTCGTTTTCCTCCGGCAGCCGGCGCCAGCAATCGGCCGCGAGCGGTGGCACCGGGTAGGCCTGCGGGTTGATCCCGGTTGATAGATCAAGCCACTCGGCAAGCGGGATATTCCAACGCTCGGCAGCCAGACGCAGGCGCCCGCCGTGTTCAAGCATGCGGCACCCCATAGGCGATGAGACCACCGAGCAGCAGCGCCAGCACCAGCCAGAGCAGCAGGCTGCGCCGCACCAGTAGCAACGCCCGATGAATGTCCTGTGCCGCCGCCGGCCGGCCTTCGCCCAGCGTCGGGCGCACTTCCAGATGCCCGTGATAAATCGCCGCGCCGCCCAGCGAGACCTGCAGCGCACCGGCGCCGGCAGCCATCACCGGGCCGGCGTTCGGGCTGTCCCAGCGCGGCGCCTGCGCCCACCAGCAGGCCAGCGCCCGGCGGGTATTACCGAAGAGGGCATAGGAGAGTGCTGTCAGGCGCGCCGGGAGATAGTTGAGCACGTCGTCAAAGCGCGCTGCGGCTGCGCCGAAATAGAAGAATCGTTCGTTACGGTAGCCCCACATGGCATCCAGCGTATTGGCCAGACGGAAGAGCAGGGCGCCGGGGCCGCCGAGCAGCAGGAACCAGAACAGCGCGCCGAATACCGCGTCGTTGCCGTTTTCAAGCAGGGACTCGACCGCCGCTTTCGAGACGCCCTCGGCATCGAGGGAGCGTGTATCGCGCGACACCATCCAGCCGACATGAGTGCGTGCGGCATCGAGGTCGCCAGCAGCGAGATCCCTGGCTACGCGCTCGCCGTGTTCAGCCAGTGCCCGGCCACCGAGGGCGAACGAGAGCAGCAGCGGGTGCAGCAGCCAGCCGTAGGGCAGCGAACACAGAAAGAATGACAGGCCCACCAGCGGCAGCACGGCCAGACACCAGGCGAGCAGGCCGAGCAGCCGGTAACCGCCAGCGCGATTCAGCGCCTGCTCGATGCGCTTGGCGACATTGCCGAAGCCGACCAGCGGATGCCAGTGCACCGGCTCGCCGAACAGGCGGTCGAGCGCCGCTGCGGCCAGGGCGGCAAGGGGCAGAAAAAGCGGGGGCGGCACAAGGGGCATGAGAAAATGGCGGTGAGAAAAATTCGCAGGACGAGATTGTACGATGGCTTCAACGACTACCCCCACCCTGATGGTTCAGGGCTGCACTTCCGATGCCGGCAAGACCACGCTGGTGGCTGCGCTGTGCCGCATCCTCAAGCGGCGCGGCGTACGCGTGGCGCCCTTCAAGCCGCAGAACATGGCACTCAACTCGGCGGTCACTGTTGATGGCGGCGAGATCGGTCGCGCCCAGGCGCTGCAGGCACTGGCTGCCGGCATCGAGCCGCACAGCGATTTCAACCCGGTGCTGTTGAAGCCCAACACCGACAAGCGGGCGCAGGTGATCATCCACGGCAAGGCGCTTCAGGATTTCGACGCCGTGGCCTATCACGAGTACAAGCCACGGGCGATGAAGGCGGTGCTCGAATCTTACGAACGGCTCTGCGCGCAATACGACTGCGTGCTGGTCGAAGGCGCCGGCAGCCCGGCCGAGATCAACCTGCGTGACCGCGATATCGCCAACATGGGCTTTGCCGAGGCCGTCGACTGCCCGGTGATCCTGATCGCCGACATCGATCGTGGCGGCGTCTTTGCCCATCTCGTCGGCACGCTGGAACTGCTTTCCCCCAGCGAGCAGGCGCGGGTCAAAGGCTTCGTCATCAACCGCTTCCGTGGCGACATCACGCTGCTCGAATCCGGTCTGGATTGGCTGGAGGCGCGCACCGGCAAACCGGTGCTCGGCGTATTGCCATACCTGCACGGCCTCTACCTCGATGCTGAGGATGCGCTGCCACGCGGCACCGAGGCCAAGGGCGTGACCAAGCTGAAAGTAATCGCCCCGGCCGTTCCGCGCATCTCGAACCACAACGACCTTGACCCGCTGCGCTTCCACCCCGAAGTCGATTTCCGCTTCATCGGGCCCGGGGAACCGCCGCCTGCTGCCGACCTCATTGTGCTGCCCGGATCCAAGGCGGTGCAGGCCGACCTCGCCTGGCTGCGCGCCAACGGCTGGGAAGCAGCCATCGAGAAACACCTGCGCTATGGCGGCAAGCTGATCGGCATCTGCGGCGGTTTCCAGATGCTCGGCACACAACTGCATGACCCGCTGGGGCTGGAAGGCAAGGCCGGCAGCCTGCCCGGCCTCGGCCTGCTCGACTGCGAAACGACGCTGGATGCAGAGAAGCAGTTGAAGAACGTGCACGGCACCCTGAACCTGCCCGGCGCACCGGCCGTGAGCGGCTACGAAATCCACATGGGTATCACCACCGGGCCAGCCCTGGCCAATGCAGCAACGACGCTGGCGGGTCACGCCGACGGGGCGCTATCGGCCGATGGACAAATTCTCGCCACCTACTGCCACGGCCTCTTTGATGCACCGGAGGCCCTGGCTGCGCTGCTGCAATGGGCCGGCGCCGAGATCACGGATGGCGTCGACACGCGCTTTAACGCCGCCGCGCGACGCGAAGCAGATATCGACCGGCTGGCCGATTCGGTGGAGCAGGCGTTCAGGTGGGAGAAGCTGGCGGGTCTGTTGCCGACAAGTTAACGATTATGGCGGGCGTAGCCTCGACACCAGAATGTGATCGAGGCTACGCAACGCCCTTGGCAGACGCTTGGATCAGAGTTTCAGATCGCCCAGAGCAATCTGCCGATGCATCATCGGATTGTCTCTGCCGGTGGCATCGACACTGATCTTGTTGCCGTCGGTGTGATCCTTCGAAATATTGAAAGGATAAATCGCTGCGAATTGCGCGTCCTTTTTCACGATGACCATGGCCTGGATCTGCGAGTAATCGACCATGTACCAGGAATTGGTGCCGCTGCTCCAACGCTTTTCGCTCTTGCGTTCCCAGCTCTGCATGCCGATCCGGATAGCCATGATCTGGTCCTGGGGATACTTGCTTTGCCAGGTGTTTCTGGTGAGTTTTACCAGCTCCGCCTTGTCGGCACCGCTGTATTTGTCCGAAGGGGTTTCTGTAACGGTACCACCTGGAATCTGCACGCCGGGAGCGAGTTTTCCCTTGCGCTGCTGTTCCTGAAGCTGCTTCTGAAACTCTGCCATGCGCTCGGCAGTCATGTTCGGATTTTGGGCAAAGACCGGGGAGGCTGCCATGAGCAGCACGGCAACTGTTCCGGCAATCGATTGTTTGGGTTTCATGCAATTTTCCTCCAGAAGGGCTGTTGCGTTACGCAGGTAACTTCCCCAGCGCTCAAGCTCGTTAGCGGCCCATATGCTGCAAAACGGTATGCAGGCGCTCGGCGGCACGCGCTGCTTCCGGGTCACTCTCCGTCAGTTTCAGGACTTCGTCCCAGTTGATGTAGCGATCCAGTCGGGCCAGGGCCTTGGCGGTGACTGAATTGACATCGACGCTCAGTGCAAGCGCGTCGCCGCTACCTTCCAGCCGGTACTCAAACAAACCTTGCATGCTTCGTTCTCCAGAAAATGAGGGGGTAAATAAACAGGCTCAGTGTATCGGCGAGAAACTGCAAAAGGAATGCCGACCTCTTCGCCGCAGGAAGTTCTTGGCAAAAAAACGGGTCATCAAAGTCAGAAGGTCAGCCACCGGGTTCCGGCTCCTCGTCGTGGTGAATCCGCTGCAGCGCCACCTGGCGCTGGATCTCGCGGAAATCGGGTTCGCGCCCCTGCAGGGCGTAGAGCTTGCGTACGGCACCAAAGACCTTTTTAGCGTCCTCTCCCGACATTAGCTGGCGGGCCTGGCTGTCGGCAAGCTCGCGGTCATCCACCGCCAGCGCGCCGCGCAGCACGTCGACCCGCGACACGGTCGGCAACGGTGAGGCGAGCAGCGCCGGGCGCAGGCCGGCAAACTTTGGCTTTCCCTTGGCGGCCGAGGCAACAGCCAGCAGCGCGGAAAAACTCGCCTGCTGTGCCAGATCGAGGTTCATGACTTCGGATTCACGCATCAGCAACAGCACTTTCTCGGCCGAGATCAGATCGCCAGCACCGACGTGGGTGCGCGCCAGGGCCAGTTGGTCTTCCGTTGAAACCGCGCCGGGCATGGTGTCGTTGCTCACCACGTCGGCCATCGCCGCCTGCGCCGCAGCCGTGTCGCCGTTGAGTTCGGCGGCTTCGGCCAGCAAGCGTTTGCGCAGATAGTTGCGCGGTGTTTTTTTTGCCACTTCGTCGAGCACCTTCTGTGCTTCGGCATGCTCGCCCTGTGCCATGCAGATGTTGGCCTTGAGGTCGGCGGCGTCAAAGTAATGAGGCGTACCCGCTACAACTTTTTCGATTTCCTCGCGCGCTTCGGTCAGGCGGTTCTGGTGGTGCAGCGATTTGGCGACGCCGGCGCGTGCCCACGGAAATTCGTAGCGTTCAAGAATGCCTCGGTAGGCAATTTCGGCTTTTTCTGCATCCCCGCTCGCCAAATGCACTTCGGCCTCCTGGCGCAGCGATTCGAAACGATAGGCGCGCCCGGCTTCGCTATCCTTGATGCTGGCAAGAATGGCCAGCGCCTTGGCGTATTCCTGCTTGCGCTTTTCGCGGTAGAAGCCGGCGAAGAACTGTTTTTTGGCGGCGACACGGTCGAGGCGCAGGATCAGCTTGTCCGGCGAGAAGGGCTTGATGATGTAGTCATCCGGCACCAGCTCGACGGCTGCCACGACCTGCTCGTACGACTGTTCGCCGGTGACCATCATGAAGATGGTTTCGTCGGGCAGCAGGTTGAAGCGGCGCAGTTCTTCCAGCAGTTGCTGGCCAGAGCGGCCGTTACCCAGCATGTAGTCGCAGAGGATGATGTCCGGCGTGTTGTTGCGGATCTTGAAGATCGCGTCCTGGTAGCCGGGAGCAAATTCCACGGCGAAAGCGCCCGCCGTCTGGGCAATGGCGCGCAGGCTTTCGCGAGCCATCGGCTGATCGTCGATGACTAGAAAGCGCTTCTCGCGGTAGTCGATGATCGCCATGGCCGCAGGTCAGGGCAGGTGCATCTCGAAGAAGCCGCCACCCAGTTCGCCACCGTTGGCGAGATGCAGGCTGCCGTGACGACCAGCGCGGGTATGCAGTGAGGCGATCCGCTCGGCGACGATGAGGCCGGTACCACGCTTGATGCCCGCACTGGATTCGGCAAAACCTGGCCCGTCATCCTCGACACGGAAGAAAAGGGTGGCCTCGTCGTTCCAGGCTTTCAGGCGCACCTTGCTGCGTGCGTGCCGACCGGCGTTCTGCACGGCATTGTTGAGCAGATCGGTAATCAGGTCGCGATCGATCGGCCATTCGTCACGCACCGAACAGTCGACTTCGAGGGCAATGCCGGCATTGGCCAGATGTTTTTTCTGGTCAAGGGCGATTTCGCTGCACAGGTCATCGATCACGCTCGGCACGATCGAGAGCGAAGCATCCTTGCGCAGCAGGTGATAGGCGGAGAGGGTGCGTGACAGTCGGCCGGATGCAGCCTCAATGGCGTAACGGGCTTCCGAGAGATCAATGCCGTAAGTGGTTTCGGCCACGGCGATCTGCGATTCGGCAAAGAAGAGCTCGTTCTTGGCGTCGTGCACGCCGGAAGCAAGCACGTCGAGCAGGCGGTGCATGAATTTCTCCCCCGATGTTTCTTCGCAGCTTACCCTTACTTGAGCGCCAGCGGCAGCCCTGCTGCCACCAGCGTGACGCGGTCGCAGACCGCTGCGACGCGCTGGTTGATACGTCCCTGCTCGTCAGCAAAACAGCGTGATACGGGGTGCATGGGGACGATGCCCCAGCCGACTTCGTTGGAAACCAGCGTCACCCAGCCGGGCAGGGTCGGCAGAGTTTCAATCAGTGCGGCGGTTTCGCTGGCCAGCAACGGGCAGTCGATGGCCTCGTTGGCCTCGGCCTGGCGCGCGGCTGCACCGGCAAAGAGCAGGTTCGACAACCACAGCGTCAAGCAGTCGACGACCAGGCAGGTATCCTTGGCGGCATGCGCCTGCAGGGCGGCTGCAAGTTGCAGCGGAGCCTCGACCAGCCCCCATTCGGACGGGCGGCGGGCGCGGTGGTGGGCGATACGGCGCGCCATTTCTGCGTCGGCAATTTCGGCTGTCGCCACATAGACAACGCGCAAGCCGCTTTCCCGCGCATGCTTTTCAGCCAGCGCACTCTTTCCCGAACGGGCTCCACCGATGACAAGTTCTTTCATAGGTCAAAAATAGCACAGGAGGGCAGCCGGTATAATCCGACCTTCTTCTTTTGGCAGAACTTCCATGCGTTTTAACATTGCCCGCCCCGACACCGGGCTTGCTGCCGCCCTGCAACACAAGATCGATTTCAAGACCAAGCCGCAGGGCGCACTCGGACAACTGGAGCGCCTGGCGCTGCAAGTCGGCCTGATCCAGCAGACACTGACGCCCAGCCTTGAGGCACCGCACATTGCCGTCTTCGCCGGCGACCATGGCGCGGCCAAAGCCGGCGTTTCTGCTTTCCCGCAGGATGTGACCTGGCAGATGGTGGAGAACTTTCTGGCCGGCGGTGCCGCCATCAACGTTTTTGCCCGCGCCAACGGCCTCGGCCTGAAGATCGTGGATGCCGGCGTCGCCCACGACTTCGGCCCCCGCGACGGGCTGGTCGACGCCAAGGTGGCACCGGGCACGCGCAACTACATCGAGGAAGCGGCGATGACCCCGGCCGAGCGGGACACGGCGATTGCCCGTGGCGCCGCGCTGGCGCGCGAACTGGCGGCGAGCGGCTGCAAGGTACTGGGCTTCGGCGAAATGGGCATCGGCAACACCGCCGCCGCCTCGCTGATCACCCACTATCTGACCGGCACCCCGCTCGATGAATGCATCGGCCGCGGCACCGGGCTGGACGACCCCGGCCTGACACGCAAACGCGCACTGCTCAAACAGGCCGCTGAACGCGCCGGCCTGCCCGCCGACGCCAAAGGCAGCAGCGAACATGCACAGGCGGTGCTCGCCGAATTCGGTGGTTTCGAGATCGCCATGATGGCCGGCGCCATGCTCGGTGCAGCGGAGGCCGGCATGGTGCTGCTGATCGACGGCTTCATCGTCGGTTCGGCCTTCCTCGTTGCCGCACGCATCGAGCCGAACATCCTGCCCTACGCCGTGTTCTGCCACCGCTCAGCCGAACCCGGCCATCAGGCACAACTAAAGGCGCTCGACGCTGAGCCGCTGATCGACCTCGGCCTGCGCCTCGGTGAAGGCACTGGTGCCGCACTGGCCTGGCCGTTGGTCAAGGCAGCTGCCGCCTTCCTCAACGAGATGGCCAGCTTCGAATCGGCCGGCGTTTCTGAAAAAGATTGAACCACGAAGACCACGAAGGGCACGAAGAGAAGAAAAAACAGGGCGAATCTTGCATGCATTTCTTCGTGATCTTCGTGCCCTTCGTGGTTAACCGGAATTTTTAATGACCTTTCTCCGCCGCGAACTTGAGTATTTCTTCGGCGCGCTGCGCTTCTTCACGCGGCTGCCGGTGCCCGGCTGGGTCGGCCATTCGGCGGACGCGCTCAATCATTCGGCGCGCTATTTCACGCTGGTCGGGCTGATCGTCGGCCTGATCGGCGCACTGGTCTTCGCACTGACATCCTTCTTCTGGCCGAAGACACTGGCCGTGCTGCTGGCAATGGCGGCGACCATCTTCGTCACCGGCGCCTTCCACGAAGATGGCTGGGCAGACATGGTCGACGGCTTTGGCGGCGGCTGGACGCGCGAACGCACGCTGGAAATCATGAAGGACTCACGCATCGGCAGCTACGGCGCCATTGCGCTGGTGCTGCTCCTGCTCGCCAAGTTCATGGCCCTGGTCGAGCTCGACATGCTGCTGGTGGCGCCGGCGCTGGTCGCCGGCCACGCGCTGTCGCGGCTGTGCGCCACCTCGGTCATGCATTTTCTCGACTACGCCCGCGACGAAGGCAAGGCGAAGCCGCTGGCGACACGCATCTCGATCAGCGAGCTGGCAGTGGCTGCCGCATTCGGTCTGGTTGCGCTGCTGATGCTGCCGCCACTGTCCGCAATCGTCGGCGTACTGCTGGCAGCAGCGGCCACTGCCTTTCTGGCACGCAAGTTCCAGCAGCGGCTCGGCGGCTATACCGGCGACTGCCTCGGTGCCACGCAGCAGCTTTCCGAAGTCGCCTTCTACCTCGGCCTGCTGTGCAGGTTTTCCTGATCCGCCACCCGCGGCCGCAGGTTGAAGCCGGCGTCTGCTACGGGCAGCTCGATCTGCCTGCCGTTGAAGTTGCGCAAACGGCGCTGGCGTTGCGCGCCCGGCTGCCGCCCGATCTGCCCGTGATCTCCAGCCCGCTGCAACGCTGCCGCGCTTTGGCCGAAGCCTTGCATCCAGCGCCACGCTTGGTGCCTGGGCTGATGGAAATGCATTTCGGCGAATGGGAAGGCAAGCGCTGGGACGACATCAGCATCGCCGCTCTCGACGCCTGGGCCGCCGACCTGCTGCACTACGCGCCACCGGGTGGTGAATCGGCGGGAATGCTGCAGGCGCGCAGCGTCGCCAGTCTGAATGCATTGGCAGCGGAAGGCCTGGCCGCCTGCATCGTCGTCACCCATGCCGGCGTGATGCGGGCAGCGGCAGGACATGCGCAACAACTGCCCGTGACCGCATGGTCGCAACTGAAGTTTGCTTATGGCGAGTGTCTGGTACTCAGCTGGCCGAGCCGGGTGTAGCACGCCTTCTGCCACAAGAATCCAGTGCCCCCTGTATTTGCCGGGATGCCCTCGGTAGATCCAAGGAGTAGGAGTTCGCGGCATAAACCGGGTTGCCTCGGTTTCGGCGCCATGATAAATAGCGTGCCAACAACTCCGTACTTTTTTGTTATGCCAGAACTTCACCCGACTCGTACCTTTGAGGCCGTGATGCCTCGCTATGCCGCAGACTTCCACTGTACCGGCAACGCCTGCGAAGACACTTGCTGCGCAGGATGGAACATTCCAATCGACAAGCAGACGCTCAAGGCTTACCGCCACGTCGACCAGCCTCACCTCGTTGACCGCCTGAAACAGTTCGTCCAGCTGCTACCCAACGCAGAGCGGAATCCGTGTGGCGACCCCGCACGGATCAACCTGACGGTGGAAAACCAGGGGTGCCCTTTTCTGGAGCAAGGCCTTTGTGCGATCCACCGGGATTTGGGCGAGGATTATCTGTCGAACACCTGTGCGACCTTCCCCAGGCGCGCGCGCGATGTTGCCGGACAAGTCGAATACGCGCTTGACCTGGCCTGCCCGGAAGCCGCACGAAAAGCATTACTTGCAGAAAATGCGCTCGACCTGATCGAAGCCCCGATCGTCATCCGCCCGGCCACCGTTACGGCACTCGCCCTGCAAGGAAAACTGTCTCCGCTGCAGATCAACGATATTCGTGGCTTCTGCTTTCAGCTGATGCAGGCAGGCGACCTGCTTTTGTGGCAACGACTCGTGCTCATCGGGCACTTCTGCCACCAGCTGGATGAGTTCATCGCGAAAGATCGCACGCTGGACGTTCCGCGCTTTCTGGTTGATTTCGTCAAGCAGATCGAAAACGGAGCCATGCTGGAAACGCTGACCAAAACGGCCCCCAACCATAGCGGGCAAGCCCAGCTGTTTTTCAAATTCTGGCAAGGACAGGCCGAGAGAAGGAACTCGCCGACACAAGCGACCGTACAAGACGCCGTCGCAGCAGGACTCTGCGGAAAGGCCAAGGGCAGTGACACGCCCGACTGGGAGCCCCTTATTCGCAACTACCAGACTGGCTTGCAGCGCATGACGATCGCGCTCGAAGCCGCCCCGGTACTGCTCAACAACTATCTCCTGAACGAAATGTTCCGCGAGATGTTTCCTTTCGGATCGACCGACCCGTATCGTCATTTCTTGGGGATGATTTCACGTTTCGGGCTGCTCCGGCTGATGCTGGCCGGCGTCTGCAACGCGACCGAGGCGCCCGGGCCAGACATGCTGGTAAGAACCACGCAAGTCTTTAACCGCCTCTACCCACACCCGGCCTTTAGCAGCAAGGCCGTTCTGGCGCTGGAGTTCCTCGGTTTCGACAAACCGCAGCGCTTTGTCGAGCTGTTGCACATCTGATTCCGGCATCGCATCCAACAGAGCGTGCCCACTGGAATGGCGCATTTTGCCGCTCAGAAGCCAAACCAGCGCACCGGAAAAATCAGCGGGGCTGCGTAGCGCAAAGCGCTAATGCGCTTCGTGGCGCGAGCCCCTAGTGGGCCTCGTCCCAGTTGGCGCCGACGCCGACCTCGACCACCAGCGGCACCTTGAGCTTGGCCACCTGCGTCATCAGCCGCGGCAGTTCGCTGCGGATCAGCGCCAGCTCGGTATCCGGTACCTCCAGCACCAGTTCGTCGTGCACCTGCAAGACCAGCCGGGTTGCCAGTTTTTTCTCGTCCAGCCAGCGCTGCACGGCGATCATCGCCAGCTTGATCAGGTCGGCGGCGGTGCCCTGCATCGGCGCGTTGATCGCCGCGCGCTCGGCACCCTGGCGGCGACCAACCTGGCTGGAGCGGATGTCGGGCAGCCACAGGCGGCGGCCGAAAACGGTCTCGACGTAGCCTTCGAGCTTGGCGGCGGTGCGCGTGCTTTCCATGTAGCGGGCGACGCCGGGATAGCGGGCGAAGTAGCGCTCGATGTAGGCCTGCGCCGCGCTGCGCTCCAGATCAAGCTGGCGGGCCAGCCCGAAGGCACTCATGCCGTAGATCAGGCCGAAGTTGATGACCTTGGCGACGCGGCGCTGGTCCGGACCGACCTCCAGCGGCGTGACGCCGAAGATCTCGGCGGCGGTGGCCCGGTGCACATCCTCACCCTGCTCGAAGGCTTCGAGCAGGCGAGGGTCTTCCGAAAGATGCGCCATGATGCGCAGCTCGATCTGCGAATAGTCGGCAGAAACGATGCTGCTGCCGGCCGGTGCAATGAAGGCGGCGCGGATGCGGCGACCCTCGGCGGTGCGCACCGGGATGTTCTGCAGGTTCGGCTCCGAGCTGGCCAGCCGGCCGGTGATGACGCTGGCCTGCGAGTAGCTGGTGTGCACGCGGCCGGTGTCGGCATTGACCATGCGCGGCAGCTTGTCGGTGTAGGTGCTCTTCAGTTTGGAGAGCGTGCGCGTTTCGAGCAGCACCTTGGGCAGCGGGTAGTCGAGCGCCAGTTCCGACAGCACTTCCTCGTCGGTCGACGGGCCGCCCGAGGGCGTCTTCTTCTGCACCGGCAGGCCAAGCTTGGTGAACAGGATGTCGGCCAGTTGCTTCGGCGAGTTGATGTTGAAGGGCTGTCCAGCCAGTTCGTGCGCCTTGTTTTCCAGCGAGATCAGTGCCGTGCCAAGCTCGTGGCTCTGCTTCGCCAGCAATGCGCTGTCGATCAGGATGCCGTTGCGCTCCATGCGCCAGATGACCTCGCGCGCCGGCATCTCGATCTCGGCGTAGATGCGCTTCAAGCCTTCTTCCGCCTCGACGCGCGGCAGCAGCGCCTGATGCACCCGGAGGGTCACATCGGAATCTTCAGCCGAGTATTCGCCGGCGCGTTCGATGTCGACCTGCTCGAAGCCGATCTGCTTGGCCCCCTTGCCGCACAGCGACTCGTAGGAAATGGTATCGAGCCCGAGGTGGCGTGAGGCGAGCTGGCCGAGATCGTGGCCCTTGTCGGATTCGAGCACGTAGGATTCGAGCAGCGTGTCGTGCACGACACCGGCCAGCGCGATGCCGTGGTTGGCGAGCACGTGCTGGTCGTACTTGAGATGCTGGCCGAGCTTGCCGTGCTGCGCCGATTCGAGCCAAGGCTTGAGCCTTGCCAGCACTTCGTCGCGCGGCAGCTGCGCCGGCACGACGGCGTAGTGGTGGGCCACCGGGATGTAGCAGGCCTCGCCCGGTACCGTCGCCAGCGAGATGCCGACGATGCGCGCGGCGAAGGGGTCGAGGCTGGTGGTTTCGGTATCCAGTGCAGTCAGTTCGGCGGCATTGATCTTCGCCAGCCAGCGATCAAATGCCGCCCAGTCGAGCACCGTCTCATAGCCCGAGCGGTCGGGAGCGAATAACGAATCGGGCAACGCGGCCATAGCTGTGCTGGCCGCAGCACCCGGCACCTCGGCGACCGGGCGCTCCGGGGCGCTCACTTCCTTGAGCCAGCTTTTCGACTCGATCCGGGTAAACAGCTCAACCAGTTTTTCGCGCTGCATCGGGCGCGGTGTCAGCGCCTGGGGCGTAACCGCCAGGGGCACGTCACAGGCGACTGTCACCAGCTTGCGGCCGAGTGGCAGGAAACCGAGCGCCTGGCGCAGGTTCTCGCCAACGACGCCGCCGACCTCGTCGGCATGCGCCACCAGGTTGTTGAGCGTGCCGTATTGCGTCAGCCATTTCACCGCTGTCTTCGGTCCGCACTTGCTGACGCCCGGCACGTTGTCCACGGTATCGCCCATCAAGGCCAGGTAATCGACGATGCGCTCCGGCGGCACGCCGAACTTGGCCAGCACGCCGGCTGCGTCCAGCGTCTCGTTGCTCATGGTGTTGACCAGCGTGACCTTGGGGCCGACCAGTTGCGCCAGATCCTTGTCGCCGGTCGAGATGATGACCTCGATGCCCTGTGCTGCCGCCTGCTGCGCCAGCGTACCGATGACGTCATCCGCCTCGACGCCGGATTCCATGATCAGCGGCCAGCCGAGCGCCTCGATGCATTCGTGCAGCGGTGCGATCTGGCGCGCCAGATCATCTGGCATCGGCGGCCGCGTCGCCTTGTATTCGGGATACCATTCGTCGCGAAAAGTCTTGCCCTTGGCATCGAAAACACAGGCCTTGTAGGTCACGTCCTTCGCCTTGAAGTCGCTTTCCAGCCGGCGTAGCATGTTCAAGACACCCACGACAGCGCCCGTCGGCTCGCTCTGCTGGTTGCGCAGATCAGGCAGCGCATGAAATGCGCGATAGAGATAGGACGAACCGTCGACCAGCAGCAGTACAGACATAGAAATTGGAAAGAAGCCCGGAAAAATGAGCGAAAAAACGAAGTTGCCGCCCCTGGCGGATCCCGACAGCCTGAAGCAGGCCATCTCGGCACGGGAGTCCTGGCGGATCTTCGGCATTATGGCAGAGTTCGTCGAGGCCACCGAAAGGCTTGCCGCGATCCGCCCGGCGGTTTCCATCTTCGGCAGCGCACGCATCGCCGAGGGCACGCCCTACTACGAGCTAACCGAGGCCATTGCGCGCCAGCTCTCGGACTCGGGCTTCTCGGTCATCTCCGGCGGCGGCCCCGGCATCATGGAGGCGGCCAACAAGGGCGCCTTCTTCGGCAAGAGCCCCTCGGTGGGGCTGAACATCCAGCTGCCGCACGAACAGAATTCCAATGGCTACCAGGATATTTCCCAGTCTTTCCGCCACTTTTTTGCGCGCAAGTACATGTTCGTCAAGTTCGCCAGCGCCTATGTCGTCATGCCCGGCGGTTTCGGCACGCTGGATGAGTTGCTGGAAGCGCTGACGCTGATCCAGACCGGAAAAAGCCGCCGCATTCCGATCATTCTGGTGCATACCCCCTTCTGGCAAGGGATGATCGACTGGTTCCGCGATCGACTGGTGGAGGAGAAGATGATTTCACCGGAAGACATGAACCTGATCCAGGTACTCGACAAACCGGAGGAAGTGGTCGAAGCCATTTTCAAGCACTACGAGAACCGGGGCTTCGCTCCGCTGCCCGACGAACGCGAGATGCTGCTCAACCTGTAATACAATTCGGGCTACTTTCCGGGGATTTTCCATGCGCCGCCTTTTCCTACTGCTGGCTTTCGTTGCCTCCTCTGCTCTTGCCCAGGCGACCAAGCCTGCCGATCTGCAGCCGTTGCCGGCGGTGCCGCCGCCCCCGCCGGAGATCGTGCCCTTCGATGAAGCGCTTGAGCCGCAGGTAACCATCCGCAAGCGCGACGGCGACACCGTCGAGGAATACCGCCGCGACGGCCGCCTTTACATGCTCAAGGTAACGCCACCGCACGGCGTTCCTTACTATCTGGTCGATACTCAGGGCGACGGTAACTTTGCCCGCATGGAAACGCTGGACGACCGCGTCCGCGTGCCGATGTGGATCATCAAGACCTTCTGATTTCCCGCGTCTGCTAGCGCCGCCGGTCGCAGCCCGGCCTTCTACACCAAGCCCCCACAAGCCCCCCCCGCCGATGCCGCTTGCCTGCACCTGGCGGCCGGGCTAGCATTCCCGCACCGCACACAAGGAAATCGCCATGGAACAGTTTCCGCTCACCCCGACCGCATTTTCGGGCGAACCCCGCGTCGCCCCGGCTGACAGCGCCTTCAACTGGCTGCGTCAGGGCTGGGCAGCGTTCATCGCCAATCCGGGTCTGTGGCTGGCGATGTCCGTGTTGCTGCTGGTCGTTTTCCTCGGCCTGCAAATCGTGCCAGTCATTGGCACCCTCGCCGCCAACCTGCTCATGCCGGTGCTGACGGCTGGCATGCTGCATGCCGTCCGCCGCCTGGGTGACGAAGGCACGTTCGAGATCGGCGACCTGTTTGCCGGCTTCAAACGTAACACCGGCCCGCTGGTCATGGTCGGGGTCATCTATATGGCGGGCTGGCTGATCATCGGCCTGCTGGTCATGGTGCTCGCCGGCGGTGGCATTGCTGGCGGCATCGTCGCCGGGGCTGCCGGCCAGCCGGGTGTTGGTGCAGGTATCGGCCTTGGCAGCATATTCATCGCCGGCCTGCTCTCACTGCTGCTCGGCGCACCGCTGCTGATGGCCATCTGGTTCGCACCGGCACTGGTTTACTTCAACGACATGGCCCCCGTCGCGGCGCTCAAGGCCAGCTTTTCCGCCAACCTGAAGAACTGGCTGGTGATGCTGGTTTTTGGCCTCATCGTTCTCGTCCTCTGCTTCTTTGCCGCACTGCCCATGGGGCTCGGTTTTCTCGTGCTGATGCCGGTGCTCTATGGCGCCCTGTATGCCTCCTACAAGGACATTTTCCTTGGCTGAGCAAGATGCAAGCGACCTTACAACCCATGTATAGCGAGTACTGACGTGCAGGCACAGAAGCTTACTGCCCGGCAGGGCTGGGGCTGGCTCGCCGCAGGCCTGCAGCTGTTTCTCAAGAACCCGCCGCTGCTGACGCTGATCATTCTTGCCTACTGGATGATCATTGCCCTGGTCAATTCGCTGCCACTGATCGGGCCGGTCATTGCCACCCTCAGCATCCCGGCCTTTTCTGTCAGCCTGATGAATGCCAGCCGGAATCTCGATGCCGGCCGCCCATTGGAAGTACAGGTTCTGTTTTCCGGATTTCGTACGCAAACGAAGACCTTGATCACCCTCGGTGGTCTCTACCTCGGCGCATCGATCGCCGTACTCGGCGCTTCGGCCCTCGCTGATGGCGGCCTTTTTCTGCAGACAATGGTCGGCGGTTATCGCCCGAGCCCGGAAGAAATAGCCAGCGGCGAATTCCTCGCAGCCGCCCAGATTGCACTGATCCTGATGGTTCCGGTGATGATGGCCTGGTGGTACGCACCTGTGCTCGTCGCCTGGCATGGCTTCACGGCGGGCAAGGCGCTGTTCTTCAGCCTGGCTGCCTGCCTGCGCAACTGGCGTCCGTTTCTCGCCTACGGCGCCTGTATCCTGGTTTTTGGTGGCCTCCTTCCCGGCCTGGCCTTGGGCGTACTAGTCGCGGTCCTGCCAGGGGCTGCCAACGTTGCCACCACCCTGTTCACGCTGCCGCTGGTATTTGTCCTGGCTCCGACGCTGATTGCCAGCTTCTATGTCAGCTACCGCGAGGTGTTTACCAACACCCCCGCCGACCCCGACGAGCCGCCCGCCGATGCGTGAGCAATCACCCATCGGCATCTTCGGCGGCACTTTTGATCCGGTCCATCTAGGCCACCTGCGCCTGGCCGAAGAAGCCGCCGACCAGCTCGGACTGGCCGGTGTGCGCTGGGTTCCCGCCGGGCAACCGAAACATCGCGAAGCCCCCCAGGTCGCCCCCCAGCACCGGCTGCACATGGTACAGATCGCCA